>Ga0180438_10000526_pt1 | contig 74272 bp, 63 predicted proteins | sample SS_ome_12_FD_132455 | JGI IMG/M metagenome (GOLD analysis project Ga0180438, IMG submission 132455) | Hypersaline lake sediment archaeal communities from the Salton Sea, California, USA - SS_3_D_2 metaG | ecosystem: Environmental > Aquatic > Non-marine Saline and Alkaline > Hypersaline >...
AACAAATCCCAAACCACAAATTACAAATCACAAACCTGAACTTGAAAGACCTCTTTGAAATTCTATTTAAATTTTAAAAGGTTCTTAAAAGTCCGTCATAGCTGTTTGTAATTTTGGTCATTGTAATTTGTAATTTGTTTGTAATTTGGGATTTGTAATTTGTAATTTCCAGACAAACCCTTTTTGGTTCCGGCTTGTCTGGTTTGGGTTTTCATCGCCAGAAATAGGGATTTGGGATTTCTCCTTTTATTTTTTTACCTGTCCTGTTTCTCTCCATTTTATAGACCTTCGGTCAGGAGAAATTACATCCAGAAAGTTTCAACATCATATTTGGCGATTATTTCATCCCTGGTTACCAAACGGGCATTATTGTTAATCGCTTGAGCAATGAATAAACGGTCAAAAGGATCTTTATGATAATCCGGCAATAAGGTCGAATCAATCATATCTGAGGCTGTGGGATCAATCAACTTTGCAGATGAATGATTCAGTATATCGTTTTTCCATTGATGAAGATCATCAATATCAAACCGTCCCTTCTTTTTAAGCAAAGCAATTTCCCAAATAGATGCAGAAGATATAAAAACCTTTCCTTTTTTACTCTGCCTATCAATAAAATCAATGAAATCAATGGATACCTCTTCTTTTTGAACCCAGAAAATTAAGGCATGTGTATCAAGTAGATAATCCTTTCGTTTCAAAGATAGTCCTCCCATTCATCTTCCATCGGGGCAAAGGCTTCGCCCGGTGGAACCAGGAACTTCACTTTCGTTCTCATCTTATCCCGCCAATCTTCTTTTTTGGGAGGCACTATCACAGCAACATCTTTACCATTTCGTTTAACGGATATGGTTTCACCTTTTGAAACCTTAGTAAGGAATTCAAATAGGTTATTTCTTAATTTGGTCGCGCTTACTTCAATCATAATTCCTCCAAAAAATATGTACATTAAAACAGATTAGATGTACATTTACATATTAATATAAATTACAATTTATGTCAACAAAAATAAATAAGGCAGGAAATCCAGGCCCTGCAAACCCTGTTGTACAAACTGGGGTTTGGCGCTGAATTGAATTATGACACTTATGGGGCCGACAGCAGTTACGGCAGCAGTACTACCCGGGCGGTAGAGGCCTTTTTTATACGAAACGAACTTCCCATGAACGGAGAAATCGCTACACTCAAGGTGGCCCAAATGATAATCCAACACTATGACAGCCTGGAACAGGACCCGGAAAAAGCACATGGCCACTCTGCTGCCGCACCCGGGGACCTGACAATCAGGAAAACACTGCCTCGGAAAAGCCATGAATCAAACGGGTTTGTTTGATCCCAGCAATTGGGACACAGAGCAAGAGAGACAGTTAATCGATGTGTATCTTAAAATCAGGGCCACCTATGGAAAATACCCAATGCCCCATGCGGATCAGCGGGCGGCAGTAACGAAAAAGTACGTGGACAGAGCGATTATTTCAGCGGAGCGGGGTTCGTTCCAGTACTGATAACACCATAACATGGATGGATAATGAAGAGAGCTTGTATATGCTGTTCATTTTCTTACGGGACAGGAATCACCCACCGAGCGTCGCTGTGCTGTGGAAAAATTCCGAAATTCGCGAATGAACGTTTATGATCCATTACGAAACTCCGATATTACGGATGGACCTTCGTTAGTTACGGACACAACTTCAATACTTACGGACGAAAAATAATGGTTCCCACATTAACTTCGACGATACGGATAAAACTTCGGTTAGCACGGATACAAAAAAGATACTTCCGCATAAATTTCGTTATCACGGATGTTATTTCGATATTTCGGACACAATAAAGGGAAAATCACGTAAATTTCATGATTTCGGAGCATATTTCGCGTTTCACGGATGCCGGCTTGTATTAAATCAAAAAACTTCGATAATTACGGATAACGATGAAGCTATTTCACGAAAAAACCAAAAATGATATAATACTCTTCCGGGAAAACCGGAAACATTTCTTACAAACAGGAGCAAACAATGAAAAAAGAGTTAGTCAAAGCATTAGGAGAGCGGGTCAGGGGAATTCGACTGAATCTCAGGCTTACCCAGGGGGAATTCGCTCATAAAATGAAAATGTCCAATACCCACCTCTCAGATATCGAAACCGGATACTCCGGCCCAGGGTTTTACTTTTTCTATCGAATCATTAAATATCACAAGGTCAATCCACTCTACCTCCTCTTCGGCAAACAACCGGTATTTCTAGAAGAAGAGGGAAAAAAACAGGAAGAAGAAAAACAAGAACCTGAAAAAAGAACAGCATTGGAATCCCTGGATTTCGGGGAGAATACTCCCCGGATACGGGAGATGTTATCATATTTCCAACAGTCACCCATGGTGAAATTTGCAGTTCTAAGCTTTTTCACAAAGTATATTGTCGAAAACACGACCCTCATCCAGGAAGACATCAAATTGTACGGACCAAAGAACGAACCGTAAACGGATACCAGGGGCAATGGTTTAGTACCTTCTAAGTAAAATCTTGCCAGGAAATGGCAGAAAATTTAAATTCGAAATCCGAATATCGAAATCCGATACTACTCTGCGAAGTAGCCCCGCTACGTAGCACGAGAACAAATCCCAAACCACAAATTACAAATCACAAACCTGAACTTAAAAGATATCTTTGAAATTCTATTTAAATATTAAAAGGTTCTTAAAAGTCTGTCAGGGCTGTTTGTAATTTGGGGTTTGTAATTTGTAATTTCCAGACAAATCCTTTTTGGTTCCGGCTTGTCTGGTTTAGGTGTTCAGCGCCAGAAATAGGGATTTGGGATTTCTCCTTTTATTTTTTTAATTGCTTTTTTGACTTCTTTTTGGCATACATATCTGGAATGATCACAAGGCGCACCCGTATACAGAGCTTCCAGGATAGGGAGGGCTTTTTTATCGCGCAGTTCGCCCAGTGCCCAGATGGCTTTATTCTTTTTCTTTAGATCGTTTGTTTTTTCAAGGTAAGTAATCAGAGCTTCCACTTTGGTTCCTGGGTATTTTGCACATGCCTCTTCACAAATGGCATCGATTTCAGCGTTTACCCCACTGGAGATTCCTGCAAACAAAATAATAATGCATCCAATAACGATTAATCCCCCGCAAAGAATGATCTCTGAGTTTGACATTCGTTTCTTGGCCATTATTGTTTCTCTTTTCAAAATTTTATCTTCTCTTATCTTCTTTGTCAATAATTAAATTCACTTTTTTAAAGTACTCCTGGAGCGTGTTGTGTGTTGCGGGTGCCTGTTCCATGTTGGAAAAACTGTAACTCCATGCTCTTTGATCCCTACTCCATGCAAGAAAATAGGAAGGAGCCAGGCCAATTTCTCTGCATTTTATTTCTTACAAGCTTTGTGAAGAGCGACTGCACCAAATAAAAGTTTTTTGTGTTCGACAGTCTCAAAGCCAGCCTCATACAATATGGTTTCCAACTCCTCTGCTGAATAAAAGGAACGAATAGAGCTGGAAAGATAGGCATAACTGGACGCTGAACCGGAAATTAATGCCCCGATAGGTTTAACCGTCAGTGTCACATAAAGATGAAAGAGCTTTTTTATTATTTTTTGAGGCGGTTGACTGGATTCAAGATTTAAAAAACAACCTCCGGGCTTTAACACCCGGTGAAATTCACGAAAAGCGCTTAAAAGATGCCCCTCTTTGGCGTTAAGATTACGTGTGGCAAAGGAGATGGTTATTCCATCAAAACTGTTATCATCAAAGGGAAGATGAAGTGCATCTGAGAAAATAAATAGAATATTTTTTATCCCTTTTTTACTGATTTTAGCGGCTGCCACTTTTAGCATTTGAAGAGAAAAATCTGCAGCAATAATGCAACTGGCAGATGACAAACGCCGACTCATATAGATGGCAGTCTGACCCGTGCCGCTGCATATATCAAGAAATCGTGTTTGTTTATGTTCAAGACTGTTTTTTACTGCCAGTCTGGCAGCCTTTTTTCTCCAACGAGCATCCAGTCCCAGGGTGAGGATACTGTTAATCAACTCATAAGAGCCCCATATCTGGGAATAAAAAGCCTGTATGCCTTTGTTCATTCATATTCCTTTTTTTATTTAGCCGCGGATGTACGCGGATTTACACGGATTTTGTTATAAATATATCTTACGGAATTAAAATTCATCATAAACCCTATTATATCATTTCGTTCACCGTAAAGACATCCGTGTTTCTCGTGCTTCGTAGCGGAGCCACTCCGCGAAGTAGCAATCCGTGTTTGTCCGTGGCTAATTTTTTTGCTTTATCCTTTACTTCTACGGGTCATTCTTATACAATATCAAGATGAGTAAATGGCATTTTCTTCGTAGATTCGACTTAATGATCCTGGGACTGTTTATCGTGGGAATGCTAACGGGTATTGTACTGTTTTACATTGACTTGCCCGCTTTTAGCACTTTTATTGATGAAGACGGTGTTGCCGAATGGCTAACGGTGATTGCACTGGTGGGCAGTGCTGCTATTTCAATTAAAAGATTCTTTCAACTGAGAAAACATAAGAAAAAACTATTTTTAGCTTTTTTATTGATTACTGCCCTGGTACTCCTATTTGGGGCAGGAGAAGAACTCTCATGGGGCCAGCGTCTATTTAATTTTCAAAGCAGCGATTTCTTTAAAGAACATAACACCCAAAAGGAAATCAATATCCACAACCTGGTATTTGGTAAACTGAAACTGAACAAAGTTATTTTCAGCCTGCTGCTTTCAGTCTCTATTTGTTTATTTCTCTTTGTTTTACCGATTTTATACCGCAAAAGTGAAAAAATAAAACATGTTGTGGAATTGTCTGCAATTCCAGTCCCCCGGAACTATCAGATTGTTTCCTATATTCTGCTGTTTATTGTCATCGTTATAATTAATGATCTCCGTAAGTGGGAATTGTTGGAAATGGGTGGTGCGCTGCTCTTCCTGGCGATTGTCCAAAATCCTTTAAACAAAGAACTATTCCGGGTTCCCGGGAAATCAAAAGTAAAAAATCGTGACGGTGAGTAAACGACTTATTTTAATTCTAATCCTGGCGGTTCTATTATTGTATGCCTGGCCGCTTTGGCAGTGGATTCATACACATACACAAAAACAGAACCAGAAACCAGCCGTATTTATTTTCGAATCGCCATCCGTGCAAATGCAAAAAGGTAATAAAAAACCTTTTAAGATGGAGGAATTCATCAGCCCAATGGAAGATATCCAGGTTCATGTAGCGTCCATCGCGGAGCAAAGAGACGGCACCCTGGCAGCGGTGTGGTACGGCGGCAAATATGAAGGTGCAACAGATACACTCATCTATTTCACCACTCGCGCACCTGGGGAAAACCGGGAATGGACACAACCTCGCGGTATTGTCAGCAGGAGCACCGCTTCACTAGAACTCATCCGATACATCAAGAAAGTAGGGAATCCGGTGATTTTCACCGACGCCAGGGAGCGGCTGTGGCTCCTTTATGTGACTGTTTCTATCGGCGGATGGTCAGGAAGTTCGTTGAATGCCAAAATCTCCAATGATTGTGGGAAAACCTGGAGTAAAAGTCAACGACTGACGTTAAGTCCTTTTTTCAATATCAGTGAACTGGTGCGAAACAACCCCCAGCCGCTCACGAATGGTGGATTTGTCGTTCCCATCTACCATGAATGCATCGGGACTTTCTCCGAACTGCTTTGGGTGTGGCCCGGAGCGGATGGAAACACCTTCAAGTACTACAAAACCCGTCTGACCTGGGGAAAACGGTTTATCCAACCTTCGATGGTAGCACTGGCACCCGATTCTGCTGCTGTTTTCTTCCGGAGCCATCTCAGTAACAGCCGGATCGCCTGGTCACTCAGTAACGATACGGGGAGAACCTGGACGGCTCCCCAATATCTTGGCCTTCCCAATCCAGGCGCTGGCATCAATGCCCTTCTCCTTTCAGGGAATCGTGTGCTGCTGGCGTACAATCATCACAAACAAACCCGTGCAAACCTGTCGTTAGCCGTTTCTAAAAGAGAGCCCACAGAACACACAGAAAGACACAGAAAAAAAAACCAAGATTGGCGGCGGGTGGCAATTCTTGAGAATATCCCAGGAGAGGAATTTTCATACCCCTACATGCTGAGGACCCGCGACGGAAAAATTCACCTGATCTATACCTGGCGCAGGAAACGGATTAAACACGTTGTTTTCAACGACGCATGGATCAACAAGAGATTAGTGATGAATGATCAGTGAAGAATGATGAAAGAAAAACGTGGACTGCATGAACAGACCAAGGTTGAGGTTGAGGTTAAGGTAGAGGTTGAGGAATGACCTTCCTATTTTCTTTTCTGTTTCCCCTGCTGGTGGTAATGCTGCTGATGCAAACGATATGGCAATGGTTAGGCAAATCAATCGAAGGTTGGCGACCAACGCTAATTGTGGGAATAATGGCGGTTTTAGTTGCGGTTGTGCCTGTTGGAGGAATCCCATTGGCCCGCTGGCCCATTAGCCTGAATGCTAACTTCTGTATCCCTTTCACTGTGGTCGTATTTAATAAAGTATGGCAAACAGCATCGTTATCAGGAAGAGTACTGCTGGATAAAAAGGCATTATTAAGTTTTTGGATCTACGGTGTAATAACGGGGCTGGCCCTCTACCCCATGGCACTGGGTTTGGGCCCTTTCGATCCCTATGTACTGGGCTGGCGCTTTTCCTGGCTCTTTGTTATTTTTTTGGTCTTAACGATTGTGTTGTTGTGGTGGAAAAATCGCCTGGGGATTGTTCTAATGCTCTGCATCCTAAGCTATAATTTGCAATTGCTGGAATCTCCCAACCTGTGGGACTATTTTATCGATCCCATTTTTTTGATAATCTCGATTATCGCACTGGTTGTACTGCTCAAAAAAAATCACAAAGCACACAGCCCAGAAAAAAATTTGGATGGTGATGAATAAAAACACCTCTCTTTTTGCCGGTGGCTAGTATGCAACGTCCCGTGCGTTTAATGCCGGTTATGTTGAATTACAATTTTATTTCGACCTCTCTATTTTTCACGATTAATACAGTCTTGAATTTTTTCATAAATGTTTTTTGGATATCTTTTATTTTGCCACTATCTTTCGGGGAGCGGCTTAGTACTGCATACGCATGTTTCCTACTAAATTCCTGCTTTATAAAACCATTTTTGGGTTTTGAAATAATGCTTATTGAATCACGCAATTGCAAAATGGCATGGCCCAATTCACAGCCTTTTAACTCTATAAAATACGCATAGTTATCATATATATCGATTAAAAGCCAATCGCATCTTTTCCCGTGTATTTCCAAACACATATCAACTTGAACTTTTAAAATTCTTCGTCTACTTTTATTCCGTACTATAAACTTACTTTTTCTTTCTTTGCATACAATGTTAGGCTCTTGCTTAATTTCACCGCATGAGCCGAAATGATACATCCTCTATTCATCTCCAAATGAAATATCCAGGAGTTTACCAAAAACACCAGCGGTAGTATCGGAAACACCATCGATAGCACTATCATTTATAAGCTTATTTTCATTATTCTTGATATTTTTGCATTTACCGTCACCTATCCAATAAACGGCAACATCGTCAAATGATACCCGTTTATTGGGTTTCACCACTTTATCGAGTTCTCTGAGCCGTTTATTTTTTGCCCCTTCATCTATCTCCCCTTTTTCAAACCGTTCCATTACCTCGAAATAAGTATTTTCTGCCTGGATAAGGTTATTGAAAGAGGTCAAAATATAAGGACTGTGGGTGGTAATAAAAAAACCGCTCTCTCTTTTAAAAAGATTAAAAATAGCAGCAATGATTTCTACGACATTCCTCTGAGATTCAGGAAAAAGATGCGCTTCCGGTTCTTCTATAAACATAAAAAAACGATCTTCAATAAATTTGGAAAGCACCATCAATGGAACGAGCAAAGGAGCGACTTCCTGCTGACCGGAAGAGGAGTTTCTTATATCAATGGGTTCATCGTTTTCTGTAAAAAATCCCTCACTTGATTTATCATAGTAATATTCTCCACCTAAAACCTCAATGCACATTCGATATATATCTTTATTGAAATCATTTTTAAGATTCAAATGATAATACCTTTCTCGAATATCCTGGAAAAACGATCCAAACCGGGTTAACATATAATCAAGAGAAACAGAATCCTTAAGCAGTGAAAAAATATTCTTTTCAATATTAACAAAAAATGACCTCCCGGCTGAAATAAAAATAGGATAATATCTTTCAATTCCAAAGAAAAATCGTTCCAAATCCCTTGATATCGATTCATTGAGTTCTTCTCTAAACCCGGGTTTATTAATTCTATTCGTTCCTATCTGTTTTCTATAATCTTGTTTATGAGAATTAAACTTCTTTAAGATATCATCGGAATATGAAATCTTATACGATTTGTAACTTTTTGCCTTTTCATTTGAAATAGAGATAAAACTATTACCGTAGTTATAAGCAACTTCGAAAACCTTTCTTTTGAGGATATATTCAGGAAACATGACTGAAAATTTCAATCGAACTCTCCCATCAAATTTCCGCTTTCCTTCACCAGAAATAATACTTAAATGGAGCTCCGAATTTACTGTCTTAAAAAAATAAACCAATTTGGCCAGTAAGCTTTTTCCGGTAGCCTGCGGACCGATGAGTATATTTATCTTCTCCACATCGATCTCAATATTATCGATGACTGAAAAATTTTTCACTATTATTTTTTCTTTCATACTCATTTCCTTTTAGGTAAGATAGTTTACCATTTAATCAAAAAAATTCAAAATTTTTTTCAATTTTTTCTTCGCGCTCCTTCACGTTCTCAGCAGCTCATTTTTTCATAAAAAATTGTTTTTCCGTGCCCAGAAAGCGAATGATGCGAGAAACCAGACAATCTGACTGTTATCCCTCTGCCGGGTCTTATGTTGATCCAGATATCCCTTTATGGAAGCTGGATTGAAAAAGGCCTTTAATTGCGGATTCAATAACTCACGTTCAAAATAGGTGAATAATTGATCGGTCAGCCAATATTTCAAGGGGAGAGCAAAACCCATTTTGGGGCGCTCCAAAACCTCCGGGGGCAAAAGGGGACGCAAGATATCTTTTAAAATGATCTTGGTCTGCCCGACTTTCATTTTCCATGCGGTGGGCAAAGAAAAAACCAACTCGATTACCCGATGATCCAGGAACGGCGCACGGGACTCCAATGACGCCAGCATGGTGGCTCTATCGACCTTGACCAATATATCATCAGGCAAGTAATGACGAAAATCAGAATAATGCATCTGTTTTCCAAAATCATAATTATAAGCATTGTTAAAATCTGTGTATTTTTTTTTAAAGGGATACTCTTTATGGGTAGATATGCGGCGATAAATATCGGAGGCAAAGAGGTTTTTCTTTTCCAAAGGGGTTAAATGGGTGACAGACCAGATAAATCGGGTGGGTTCATCAGCACCTAAGTTGAGAACTTTCCAGCCCAAGCGGGTGTCCAGGATGAAAAAAACAGATACCATTTTAGCAATGGTCCTGAGAAAACCAGGGAATCGGTTCACCCGTTGGATTTGTTTCAACATGGCCTGGTAGTTTTTATACCCACCAAAGAGCTCATCGGAACCGTCACCGGATAAAGCCACTGTGACATGCTCCCTGGTGAGTTTTGCCAGGATATGAGTGGGAAGGGCAGAGGTATCGCCAAAGGGTTCATCAAAATTTAACAGCAAATGTTCAACATATGGGCTGTAGTCAGCGGTTAATACCAGCTCGGTATGCTGGGTATTGTATTTTTGTGCTACCTGCCGGGCATACTTCCGCTCGTCAAAATCGTCTTCCCTAAACCCGATGGAAAAGGTTTTTACCGGGCGTGTCGAGCATTTTGCCATAAACGCCACCACTGCACTGGAATCGACTCCACCGCTTAAAAAGGCCCCCAAAGGCACATCACTGATCATGCGAATCTTTACGGCATCTTCCAGCAGCCGGGCACATTCGGCTCTGGCTTCTTCGTAATCACCGGGAAACCGGCTGCCAAAATCCAGTTGCCAATAGTTGTGATGGATTATCTTGTTATTCTCAAAAACCAAAAAATGACCGGGTTCTACTTTATTAATATCTTTGTATATGGTTTTGGGGGCTGAGATAAAGCCATAAGAAAAAAATTCATCAAAGGCTTCCCAATCAATGGTTTTACTTTTATTCACTGTCGGATGCAGCAGTAGGGATTTGATTTCGGAGGCGAAAGTAAATGTCTGACCATCAAAGAAATAATGGAGGGGTTTTTCCCCGGCCCTGTCCCTGGCCAGTAACAAACGCTGCTTCCGTTCATCCCACAGCCCGATGGCGAACATGCCGTTGAGCTTTGAAAATACATGATCGCCGTAGGCTTCATACCCGTGAACAATACATTCGGTGTCACTGTCGGTTTTAAATCGATGCCCGCAACTTTCTAACTCTTTTCTCAATTCATGAAAGTTATAGATTTCTCCATTAAATACCACCCACACGGTCTGATCTTCATTGGTCAGTGGCTGATTCCCCCGTTGGAGATCGATAATGCTTAAACGCCGAAATCCGAGCCCCACATGCCTGTTTTTGTCAATATAAAATCCCTCCTGGTCGGGTCCCCGGTGGATCAAAGCATTGGCCATCCGCTTCAAAAGTCCCTGGTCCACCGGCTGATTGAAATGAATGATACCCGTTATTCCACACATGGGACATGAAGGATAAAAGCTAGGAAGGAATTCCTTTCTTACCTCTTACCCCTTATCTCTTACCTCTCCTTTAACTTTAAACTTTGCTTTCAGGATTTCCAGGCATTGTTTCTTATCTTCATCGATAACAAAGTATTTCCACATGGTGGAAACAAAAATAATAAATATGCCAAAACCGATAGGTACTTGTATATACCATTGCAAGAAATCGACGGAACGAATGATCAAGGCACTGATAAAGCCGCCCACCACGATGGGTATGCCCCATTTCAAATTAAATCGAATGGAGTATAACTTGTGTGCAAAATAGGTCTTACTGAGGGTAAGGACTATTTTACTGATCAATATACCATATACAACGCCCATTAAACCGAAGGGTTTAATTAATAACCAGATGGAAATCAAACTGGTCCCCAACGTCAAAAGATAACTGGCCGTATTAAAAATCGTTCGTTTTGAGAGCCCAATACCAATACCACTGATCCATGAAAGGGAATCAATAATAATGGCAAACACAAGGGGGAGCACCACCTTGATGGCACTGAGGTATTTGTTGGAAGCAAAGATGATAATTAAAGGTTTCAAAAAAAGCACGATAATAAGAGCCATTGATGTCAGAAGGATGGTATAGTAAAGAAATATCTTATTATAGGTTTCGCTAGCGTTTTTTTCCCTGTAAATGGCCAGTGCAAAAGGTCCCCACGCGGTCTGGAATCCCAGCACTGGCAGTTGCAGTATGCTGGCAATTTTAAGGCCCACTGCATAAATCCCCAGCACCTCAAGGTTGATATAATTGATAATAAAATAGCGATCAACGGAAGGAATTAACGCGAAAATGAGGGCCACAAACATAAAAGGCCAGCCGTACTTAAGCATGGGGCTGATATACTTTAAATGATGGGGGAAACGAAGATATTTCCTGGTAAAAAAGTATCCCAGTATAGCAAAAAATAAATTGCTGGTCAAATGAGCCAAAAAAATACCGGCTACACCGAATCGAAATACCAGTATATAAAGTAGAATTAACAGAACGGAAACAGTGGTGGCACCGAGAGAAATTACCAAGAAACGGGTCCTGGAAAAGGTCCATTTCAATAGATTCAGACTGAACGTCACCAAAACCGAAAAGAATATAGAAACAACAACGATTCGGAAAAGGGGGGTGTACTGGGGGGTAGCGAAGAACCAGGTTAAAATTTCAGGGGAAGTGATATAAAGGGAAATGCAAATCACAACGCCCAATGTCAACTGGGCCAGCAGCCCTTGTGAGATAATTTGTTTTTGCTCCTCCTCATCATCGGTCTCATAAAAGAACCGGGCAATGGAGCTGTTCATCCCCATCATTATAATTGGGGTAAAGAGTGCGGCAAATATCCCTATACCATCGAGAACCCCGAATTCTTCCTTGGAAAAGAGCCGGGTCAAAATGGGAACGGTAAAGATAGAAAAGAGTTTGGCAAAAGCATTGGCACTTCCATATAACAAGGAGTCTTTTAATAAAAATTTCAGGCGTTTATTGGTGCCTTGCTCCCGGATTTCTTTATAACCGATCATAACCTGAGAAACTCCCGAAATTATGAATCATGAATGATGAGTAATGTGTTATGTGTGATGAGTGATAAGTGAAAAGGGCAGTCTACATGAACGCCTCTTAGAGTTCCGGAGTGGCCCTAATATCCTACAAATCAGGTAGATTTCCCTAATTGAAGTGCATAGCCGGATGGAATATCATTTAATTTTTTTATTTTAAGTCCGAACTCGGAACACCATTCCTTTATTTCTTCAAGCGTATGACGATGTGAATACTTTGGACGATACCAGTCATAATTAACAAGAAGAGAAAAATCATACCCTACTTCTGGATTCCAGAAACACTTTAGAATATTATAGAATATGAACCGCTGAAGATTATATTTGCCTTTTTTTATCCCCAGAAGGGGAATATCTTTCTCGATTTCTAAGTCTTCCTTATATTTCGACAGCTCTTTTCCAAGATTAGTGATATTTCGACTGAATTCCCAACATTCTTCTTCAGTCATAGCAGAAGTATGTTCTATCAAGTATGTATCTGCCATCTCACGGATAGGAGATTTTTTACGGTAGATATATGTATCTATAACTCCATCCTCTCTTAGAAAGGAGGCAATTTCCTTTAAAGCTAACCGGGTAGAGCGCGTATGATGGAGTACTGCATTTGCAATGATATAGTCAAATTTAACAGAACGAGATATTGGAAGTTTAAAAATATCCGCCTGGATAATATGGACATTCTTATTATTTTTATGGTTCTGGAAGATAAAATCGACTGAGTCTGAGAGCTCAAAGCTTATGATTTGTCCTTTTGTCTTAACCAGGTGTTTGGACAAAATCCTCCCAACTCCTGCGCCAACATCAAGGATAAGCTCTTTATCTTTTACGAAGCTGTCAAAACCTTCGGCATCATACCAATTATATCTCTCAAAATAAAAGTCTTTAGCAAAATGGGATGCAAGTGTAGAATATAGTTCAGGTTGAACAGCCCATTTTGAACGAAAAGACTCCTTGACCTGGGTGTGATCATCTTCCAAATCGCTGGCAAACCGCGGAATACCTCTATCAATTTGATAGGAAACATGATCCTTCGGACATTTAAGTTCCCCCTCCATAATATGTTTGTTTTCTATTTTATCCACTTTCAACTCAAAAGGATGATCACATATCGGACAGGCGATAAAATCAAGTAGACTTTCATACATTTCTATTTTCCTCCATTAGAACGAATTCATTGATTCCTGGTTTCTTTCTCCTGTTTCCACTGTTCAATAATCTGAGGAAAATGCCCATCTCGTTTAGCTTCGATTAATTGAACATATTTATCCACACATTTTCTTGCGTAATTATTATCGTACCATCTGCCCCCTTCTCTCCCCATTTCCTGGTACTTCAATGGGTTTTGATAATAATCGTGAAGCGCCCCGCAAATATCATTCTCTGTTCTAACCTGGATATATGGGTAATCGAAAAGTCCTTTCAGGCCAGATAGCGTTAAATCCTTATAATGAAGCAATGGTTTTCCGATTGCTAAAGTCTCCAGGATTGTTCCACATACAATTGCACCAAAGGAAAATTGCCCTGTCCCAAGGTCTGAAAGAGATAATCCAATTAATATCTCTTTCCTCGACATCAGAGGAAACCATCGAACATTCTCTTCTATTTCCAATCCATTTATTAATATTTTACTTGCATCCACATCTGGACCATATTCAAATAAAATCAGACATACTTTTATATCTGGATATTCTTTAACAAATTTATTTACACCTCTAATTAGAACATCATTGCCCTTGAAAGAGTGCTCACCTATATTGGTTTTCCATATATGGCGGGAGTGGTTAAAGATGACTATATTAAAATCATCCCTAATCTTCTTAAACTCATGGTACCAGGCGGACCTGTTATAAAAATGTTTTATCCTATCTAAAGAATAGATTGTGTTATAAACAGCAGGTTGGCTGAAATAAAAATTATTGTTAGGAAGATTTAACTTTTTTTCCATTTTTTTTGAAAAAGGCATTATGTTTTCTTTATTAATAATCCAGGCTTCCTGCATTCCTTTTCTCTGAGCTTTGTGAAATTTATTATACTGCAAATAATATTTCAATTTTTTTAGGGGATTACGAAGATAGGTGGGGAGAAAAGGAAGCTCAAAAAAATCACCTCCATAAGGAAGAAATAGATCTATTCTTCGATTTATTTTATGTAAAAACGCAGGCACTGAATTACATCCAATGATAAAATCATATTCTTCAAGATCGTCCTGGATTCTTCTTTGAGAAATTTTAAAAAAACTCTGCAGATCGCCCCAACCTAATTGGCCGGTATAATTTTGATAGCTTAAATCAAAGGTGTCGTGGGAAGGATGGAAATGAGGATGCTCATTCTTTAGTAAAAGCAGCCGTGCATCTATTCCCCTATCCCTTAAATAACGTGTCAGTGAAAAAAAACTATTATTCATATTTCCGATTAATGCTACTTTCATATTTTAATCCTTTCCTATTTTTTTACTAATATACTAATATCATTTGAAAAAATAGAGTTTTTTTTAATCATTTTTATAGATAATTCGTTTGAAGTCCTTAAACGATTTATTTTCGGAATTTAATCCCTTTTCCCACGCTTCAATATTTGAGTATTTTAATTTATAAAACCGTTCCACTTCTCGTTTCCATTTCTTAGCCATCTGAACCAGGAGCTGATGCGAAGAACGTATCTTCGAGGCGATAGAAAACATGCTGTACGCTTCCGCTAAATTTGAATTAAGATAGTGAATGAATCCTGCCACTAGAAAATCTTCAATATTAACGAAACGGATTTCGTCTAAAATAGGTTTTAAGTCCCTGCTTTGCCGGGACACAAATAATCCTGGATTTTGAACTTCAAAACTCCAGGGCCATGTACAAGACCTGCAAAATATTCCTTTTTCATCCAGAGAATTAAAATCTTCTTTCATCAACAATCGGCGAAATTGCCTCATTTTTGGGCCATTCCAGATATCTTCTGTGGATTGGTTAAGAATATTCCCTATAAAATAATTTTCCTTTGATTCCGCAGGACAGTAACTGACATTTCCATCGTACAAATAGGCGATGGATGTATATGGCAAGAGGCATTTGGGAAAATTTCCACTACCCTTTGTAATCGCCAGATTTGCTTCACCAATTTCACCCTGGAAATTCGATTCCCATTTAATAACCAGTTGATTAAAATGGTTAAACCGGTTTTTAAAAAAAACTTCCACTTCCCTGTTGGATTCATTGTTATTTGAGGGCTGCCTTACATAGGTGAGATTATAAATCAATCCGGATTTCCCGGACCCAATCAGGGAATCCAGGTACTCGATGTTTTTTATCACCTTATCAAAAATATTTCTACCGGTAACTTTTCTATAAGTTTCGGTTGTGGTCCCGTGAATTCCAATATCCAGGTAATCTAAGTATTTAACCGATATGTTAGCTTTCTCTTCCGTTAAAAGTGATGCATTGGTGGCCAGTTGAATCATGATTCCAGGTCTTTTTTCTTTTAAATATTTTACAAATTCTCCAAAATTTCTATGCAATAATGATTCTCCCTGTTTCATTAACCAGATACGATAGATAGAAGAGGGCAGTTGGTTCACAATTTTTTTAAATAGATCAAAATCCATAGAGCCGCGAACCTTTCGCATCCCGGTTTTCCACCCACACATAACGCATTGATAATTACAACTATTATTAAGACTGATGTACGCAAAAGATGGGTATTGAAAACATATCTCTTTTTTATGACTCCAGGCATAGAGCGAACTGTTAACGCATCTATTTTCAAGATCAATTGGAAATGATTCCTTTATATTTTGTTCCATATTATACCTATGTTTCCTACGTTTTAGGTGCCAGACTTCGCATGTTTCGTGTTTCCCTGCTAAAAAACGGGCAACGTCCTACAATAAATCACCTATTTTTCTTTACAATAAATTTAACTAAACTTTCGACATGGTCGGCATTCTTAATTGCCTCCTCTCGATCATTTCCCCTGGTGACAACAAAACCGACCCTTTGAATCGAATCTTTTAGCCCTTCGAATGTTTGTCCTATTTTGGCTGTTATTCCAAAATCAACAACAAATGGCAGATCAAATATATTATCCGGGACTTTAATATCTTCAATAATACCGATGGGAGGATTAAAAAATCGATATACAACACCTTTATTCTTTTTAATTCTTAAATTCGGCGTTTCCCCGCACAGGATTTTTGCAAATTCTTGGGCATAGTTAACGCCTCTATTTTCTTTTACAATGGTATGAAAAACATGACCACCCCCTCCCCTGGCTCCTAATTCTAATAACTTAGGCTCACCATTCTTTTGAACGATTACTTCTGTATGAGACGCTCCATTGGTTATCCCTAATGTAAGAACTGCTTTCTTAACAAGAGTTCTAACTTTTTTTAGTGTTTTCTCTGGGAGGGCTGCGGGAAAATTCAAACCTGTAGCAACCCTATATTTTTGAGCTGGCTTTACTTTATCACTCATTGAGAGTATATGCACTCTACCTTCATAACTGAGGGCATCTATTGTCATTTCAATTCCATCGATATACTCCTCGACAATAATTCTATTGTTGGCAGCAAAGGGTTTTGCATAGTCAAACGACTCCACCAGCTCCTTTTTTTCCCAGGCGATGGATATGCCTCTACCTGCACCGCCGCAATCGGTGGGTTTTATTACAAGGGGGAATGTTAATGACTGAAGAACCCGTTTCAATTCGTTTTTATCATTTTTAATAATTAAATAGTCAGGTTGACTTAAATTTTCACTTTTCCAGACATCGCGCATAATTCCCTTATCATTACTACATATTCCCGTGAGCAGCGAATTCCCAACTAAATTCATCTCTTGTGACACATAACATGCCGTTCTTAGTCCAAAATCATTGATAGGCATTACGCCGTCTGCTTTAATTTCCCTGGCATAGGCTAAAACCCCTTCTCTATCACAAATATCTATGACTTTGTATTCATCTGCAAATTTATAAGCCGGTGCATGGGGGTTCCTATCTACCGTAAATACAAGATAACCGATTTTTTTTATCTCTTTTATAACGTTTATATAGTAATATCCTGCACCTAATATAAGTATCCTCTTTTTACTCATCCTTTAACCCGATAATATCAAAGGTATTCATACCTTTTTCAAGTTTTTCAAACCATTCGTTCTCTTTTTTTAACCGGTCAGAAGCTAATTCCAGGATTTTTTCTATCTCAGTTTTTCTGATTACAACCACGCCATCATCATCCCCTTTAATAAAGTCACCGGGATTAACAACCACCCCGGCACATTGTATCTGGATATTTATATCATCCTTCCATCCTTTGTGCGGTCCTGCAGGTGTGACCCCCCTGCAGAATACAGGTAATTGGCATCTTCCAATTTCCTGGCAATCTCTAATCGCTCCATCGATTACAACTCCGGCAACCCTTCGTTTTATTGCAGCAGATGTTTGCAAATAACCCCATACAGAGGTATCCACATGTTTTCTTGCGTCAACCACCAACACTTCATTTTCCTTAATCATGGTTAACGCTTTATGGGTGCCCCAATTACCTCCCACCATTGATTTGACGGTAAAGGCGGTTCCCACCATATTCACATTTTTTTGGATGGCCTTAATCCCGGCATCCATGCAATTCATTCGATTCATTACATCGGAAAGAATCGATGTGGGTATTTGTTTTAGCTCTTCCAGGTATTTTTTCATTTTTGACTCTCCTTATTTTCAGTTGACAGTTGATGAACAATACAGCCAATCGTAAAAACGGTCATAACTATAATCATCCACTGCAAAACTGATTCGATAATAGGTATCGAAATGGCGACCGTAAGAAATCCCGGGAACCACTGCTATTCCTTCCTTTTCCAATAAATCCAGGGCAAATTCCTTTGAAGATGTCCCTGCATCGATAAAGAAATAAAAAGCCCCTCCCGGGTAAATAAAACTCTTTTTTTTCTCCTCCAACAGGGTGTGTAGTTCATGGAATCTTTTTTTATAAACCGATAACATCTCTTCCAGCACATGACTATTCTCTTCCCTTTTTTCCAGGGCTACTTTTGCGCCATATTGACAAAAAGGGTTCACATTGGTAATGGAATTTTGGGAGACTTTTAAAAAGAAATCCTTCAAACCTTCGGGAGAGATGATATATCCCACTCGCCACCCTGTCATGGCAAAGGTCTTTGAAAAACTATTGACATAAACAACTAGGTCTTTTGCTTTTTCATAAAATCCCGATAAGAAAACGCTGGAAAATCCATCTCCATAGGTAATCCTACTGTATACTTCATCAAACACAATATAAAGATTGTGTTTAACGGCTATTTTTAAAAAATCATCGACATCGCTTTTGGAATAAACAACACCTGTGGGATTAACGGGATTATTAATGATTATCACCTTACTCCTGGTGGAAATCGCTTTTTCCAGTAAATCGCCGTTCAACCTACCCCGGTTTTTAGAAGTATCAATGGTTTTTACATCGGCCCCTACCAGGAAGGCAATGTATTTATATTGAGGCCAAAAGGGTTCGGGAATGATAACCTCCTCACCACTATTTACCAGGGCTGAAAGAATACAAAAAAGAGCATGGATTGCACCATTCGTAATCAATATTCGTTCGGGAGGAAACGCGGTACCGTAATCCTGCTGGTACCACAACGATATTTCTTTTCTTAATTCCGGTAAACCCTGGGAAGTGGAATAATGTGTATAGCCCTTTTGCATGGCCTCGTATGCACCGTCAATAATATACGTCGGGGTATCGAAGAAAGGTTCTCCCGTTTGCATTCTTGCACTTTTGATACCTTTGGAGGCAAGCTCTCTTACTTTGTCGGCAATTGCAATAGAGGCGGGTGTTTCAATCTTATTTACATATTTGTTCATTTCTATCCCTCCTCCAATTTCTTAAAATTCAGTATTTATATAGGCCTGGATTTCTTCAACAATCTTTTTTTCGTCGTTGTTAAAGGTATATCTAACTTTCCCATTGCCCTGGGCAATACCGATCACCTGTGTTGGAGAACTAACAGAATCCACCACTACTTCTCCGGATTTCCCGATCAATCCACCGGAAATGACGTTGTGGCCTTTGAAGGTCTCCCTTTTCATGTCATTTTTTACAAGATTGTAATTACTTATTTGATGCAATATTTCCCCGGCAATTGCCGATCTCATATCCGGTCTTAACAATTTCACCTGGCCCTGGTTAAGAAAATCTATACACGTTTCATCGATGGAATCGATTTTTGCATCGATGACAATATCCACCCGGTTGAGTTGGGTAAAGAAATCTTTTTTCAATTTATTTTTTCGATCACAGGATATGACAGCATGGCAGTGGGTTAGAAACCCCCGGTCCGGGGGGGATTTTTTCCCCGGCTGCCACAGGTGCGCACCGGAATCACCAAAACCGTATGAGATATGATGAGCCAGTTTATTGTTTCCATACACAACGATCCTCTTTTCCATCAAATTTCCCAACAAAGCAGTTAAAACCGAGGTCACACACCTGGCCCAAACGGATAAATCATTGTACATCAACAACCTTGTATTTTTTAAATATTCAATTATTTTCAGCACAATCCCCTTATCATCTTCTCTTTTTATAGAATTATCCAGTAACACATAATCAAAATTATCTTTAATATCGGCCATTAAATCCCTAATGAACTCATATTCGGATATTTCCATGCTGCCCACAACGTAGAGTGGGCTTTCCTGGATAAAATTCGAAATATAATTCTCATTTTTATCGCTGTCGGAGAGTACGATATTTAATACAGATTCCTTGCATTTTTTCTTTTTGCGGTTGGTAATTTCACTGATCAAAACCTTCATTTGATTTTTAGGTTCTCTATTTTCTCCACTATCCAGGAACAACTTAAACGAATGAGGGGAGATGGGGGTTGAAGTGGTACTATCTTTTTCCTCTTTCAATTCTGCAGCCAGGTCTTCCACCAGCCCGGGGGGGGCATTTATTTTGTCTTTTTCCGTTACCCTGACAATAAGCTCTCTTGGGTCGACCCGGTACTTTTCCGCGTATTCCAGGATCGTTCCCAGGAAACTGGAATGAAATTGCGCATATCCACCGGTAATGCTAATGGGTGTATCTTTCATGCTGCGTATGAGGGGAGTAATGTATTTTTCTGCCAGGTCCATGACCTTATATTCATCGATGTCCAATTGGTATCCAATTTTTTTCAAAATCAAAACCACCATTTCAGTGACTGCATTTCCCGCGCTTCGTCCCATTCCTTTTAGGGATGTATCCACTACAGCGGCACCACATTCAGCCGCCCGGAGGGTATTGGCATTGGCAAGTCCCAGGTTATTGTGGCCGTGGAACCCGAGGGGGACACTGCAGGTATCCTGCGACGCTTTAAAATAGTCTTCGATATCTTTTGGAAAGAGACCACCGGCAGAATCTACTAACACAACGATATCTGCTCCATATTGTTGGGCTAATTTGGCATACTTCCCGAACTCACTGGGCGGCACTGCATAGGATTTCATCAGGTTGCTAAAGGTATACATGTCGTGTTTTCTGGCTCTTTCAAAATAATCGGCTGCGCTTTCCAGTTCTGTAATATTTGTACCGATCCGTATAAATTTCATACCCAGTTCGGCGGCCATATCGATATCTTCCAGTCTCGCAATGCCCGGGATACAGAACATGCCGAATTTTGCTTTTCCCAGGACCCGGGCCGCAGCTTCCAGGTATTCTGCGTCTCCGGCTGCGGCATCTCCTTTACCCATCTCCCTGGCATTCAAACCCAGTCCATGCCCTACCTCGATCAATCGAAAACCAACTCCCTCTAATGCTGAAGCGATTAATGATGTATCTTCGGGAGTAAATCTGAAATCAATGGTATAACTCCCATCCCGAAGCGTTGTTTCAAGTATTTCTATATTCATTATTATCCTCCTATTTGTTTTAAGAGCCCACGTAATTGCGAATACACAGAAAACACGGAAAAAAGAACCATAGATAAAAAACGTCTATGTCTCTCGTGCTTCGTAGTGGAGCCACTCCGCAGAGTAGCATCCTGTGTGTTCGCAATTACGTGGGGGCTCTTCCTTTTTTCATTTTATTTCATAAACGTTTTTACATTACCTTAAATACATAAAGGCAATATTCATAGTCCAGGTAATCATTTCTCAAAAGGATTCGACTGGATAAACCTTTGCCAATTTTTATAGCTTCAAACTCATCCATGTGAAAGGCATCCTCATGCTTAAAATCGACAAAAGTCGACATAAAATCTACAGATATCCCAATCCGGCAGATGGAAAAAAATCGCCCCAGCGTTTTTCGAATATACGCCACCTGATCCTGGTGTTCAAGTTGATAATTAAACATACCGGATTCACACACCAGGTCATAACTCCCGAATTCCATCTCCATCACCTCCCCTACTCTTAAATCCAGTTGGGGAAATCTTTTTTCCCCTTCTTCTATTAATGAAGGATTGATATCGATTCCAGTATACTTAACATATGGGTAATGAACCCTTAAATAATCCCCCATATCTCCGAATCCACACCCGACATCCAGTACGGAATTAATTTTTTGGGGAAAAAAATTCTCTATTTCCATATGTACCTGGAACCGTCTTGCCTGGCGTTCCCTATCGCCTCCCCATCCCAGGGTTTTCAAATGGTATCCGTACAACTTCAGCCTATCATTATACCGTTCTATATATTTCGCTTTATCTTCAGGATTCATTTTTCTCATTAAAAAATTTCAGCAAATTCCCTGAAAAAATATTTTCCAATTTTTCCCTGCCGAGATTCCGGTGAAGCTCTTTTTCTCGGATTACCCGTAACACATCCTTCATGGTGTACTCAGGAAAATCCGACCCGATGCACAACCTTCGATCAAAGGTCTTAAATAAAAACCTTATATCTTCCATTAGATGGGTATCCTGGAAACGAATGATTGTTACCGATAGATCCAACAGCACATTTTCAAAGTCCCTGACCATTTCCGAAGTGGCCAGGATTTCAAAATAACCGCCGTGCAGCAGTAGAATTTTACTCTTATTATTTTGATTGTTTTGGCAGATTTGATAGAGTATATCGTAAACCGGTCGTTTTAATGGCAGTAAAGGGGGTCTGTGTACAGTACACAAAAGCGACACCAGGTTATGTTTCCCTGCCAGACCAATGGCCCGGGATATATTGGGATGGGAAAGATTCATATTCAAGCGACGGGGATGAATCTTTATACCTTGAAATCCCTTCTTACCCAGGTTTATTATTTTCTCCTCTACCCGGTTAACAGGATCATTGGCTCCCATTTCCAATGCGGCAGCAGGTATAAATTTGTCCGGGTATCGTTGACAAACCGTTAACAAATAGTCGCTGCTGTCGCCGGGTATACCCACAAGGAGCGCTTTTCGATACTGCCGGTCAAACATCGTAAGGAGTCGTTCCACCGATGCATCATGATGGGTATTATACCAATTCCCATCCTCTTTTACATGTGTAAGAGAATCAACCACCGGGATATCGTCTAAAAAGGTATCATTTTCAATCATAATCATAGGCTAACCTCTTACGATTAGATTTTTCCCAGGGCGTTTTCTTTGAAGATACGCAGCCACCATTCAAAATTCAGCAGGGACCAGATGAATAAGCGCCGATTTTGGGTACCGGAAAAGTGTTCATTCATCAAACGCTGTGCGGTTTCCGGTTGAATAAAGTCATAAATCCGGGCCTTTTTATCAAACAATAAACCCTTAATATAGTTAATACTGTCGCCCTTAAACCAACTGGCATCGGGAGCGGAAAATCCCTGTTTTACACTCTCGGCGTAATGCTCCGGCACATAGCGGCCCAGGACCTTTCTTAAAATTATTTTCCCATCATTGGTTCTTTCAAAATATTTCCTGCTTTTGGGACCCGGTTCGTTCTCATTTATCCTTACAATTTTCTTCAAATTTTTTAATTTGTATTTAACCGGCACCTTCAAAGCAAAATCCACCAGGTCATTGTCCAAAAAGGGGACCCGGGTTTCCAGGCCATTGGCCATACTGAGCCTGTCCTCCACCACCAGCAAACCATGCATAAAGGTCTTGATCTCAAAATATAGCGAATAATTGATATATTGTGAGGGAGTAACAGTCTTAACATAATTCTCCTTTAGCACCGATTTGAAGACATCTTTTGTTTGATAATTCCATATCTCCGGGTAAATAGTGGGTTGATAAAATTTGGGCTTTAAGCTGTCGGGAATTAAACGCATCCAATATTTGTAGTATTTTTCTACATAATGGTGAAAATCATAATTAACAGCAGCCCGATAATATCTCCAGGGGTAACCTGCAAATAACTCATCCCCACCAGTGCCAGAAAATACGACTTTGACAAATTTAGCAGCCAGCCGTGAAATATAAAAATTCGGGTAACTCTGTCCCACCCGTAGGTCCTCCTGGTGCCAGACCATATCAGATATCACCCGTTCCATGTCCCCTGCTTTTAAAACGACCTCATAATGCTCTGTCTTATTAAGAAACGATAAATATTCGGCCTTTTCTCTCTCATCAAAAATTAATTCGCGACCAGTGGCCGAGGAAAGGTCAAAACCACAGGTAAAAGTCTTCAGGTTCTTGAAATTTCTTGCCACAATACTGGTAATAGCACCTGAATCAATACCACCACTGAGATACGAACCCACTTCAACATCGCTAATCAATTGCCGGTTGACTGCCTGTTGAAACAGGCGATTCAACTCTTCCACATACTCTTTTTCATTGGCATATTTCTCTTCATCTTGAAACTGATAATCCCAATACTCTTCCAGGTGGAATGAACCGGGATTGCCTGCTTTTATAGTTATAAAATGACCCGGTTTAAGAATATGAATACCCTCAAAAAGGGTTAAATCGGAAAAAATATTTTGAAAGGAAAAATATTCATTCAGTGCCGGGATCGAGACTTTCACGGATATATCAGGATGCTGAAGAATGGATTTGATCTCCGAAGCAAAAATAAAAATATTCTCTTTAAAATAATAGTAAAGCGGCTTAATGCCGTAACGATCCCTGGCCAGGAATAGCGTGCTTTTTTTATTATCCCAGACAGCAAAGGCAAACATCCCATTGAATTTATGAACACATTCCTTTCCCCAATGTTGATACGATTTTAAGACAACTTCCGTATCGCATTTGGAACGAAACCGGTATCCCTTTTCTTCCAATTCAACCCGAAGATTCTGGAAATTATAGACTTCTCCATTATAAGTAATCACCAGGTTACCGTCATCGCTCCGCATCGGTTGACGGGCCAGGGGCGATAAATCGATGATGGCCAACCGCCGATGTCCGAAACCAATAAAAGATTCCACCCAGAACCCTTCGTCATCCGGTCCACGGTGACGGACTACATCGGTCATCATCCTTATCGTATGCACTGATATGGGATCACCTGTTACATTGAATATCCCTGTTATTCCACACATGATCGAACTGGCTCCTTCTTGTAGGGACGCGATTCATGTCCCTACATGAACATGTATCATTTCTATAACATAATTAAACTCTTCGTCGGTCATATTTGCATAAAGGGGGAGTGCAATGCTTAAACGGTCTGCTGCATAGGAATGGATATAATCCTCCTCTTTTAATCGATACTTGTTTTTATAATAGCCAAGGGTGTGGACCGCATGGGTACCCTGACGGGTGGCAATTCCTTTCTCTTCCAAAACAAACATCCATTCATTGCGCTTTCGATTGAGACGCTCGATTTGTGCTATCGATAGGTTCGACATATCCTCTCCTCCTGTAAAGAGACAGACATAGGATTGATAACCGTGAGAATAATTCCCAGGCACATGGGGTATTAATAATGTGTCAACCTCCTTCAAAGCTTCATTGTATTTTTGGGCGAAATGTCTTCTTTTTTTTAAAATATCCTCCGCTTTTTTTAATTGGCAAACACCGACGGCCCCCTGGAAATCGGTCATTCGGTAATTATATCCCCTGATATCAAACTCTGGGAGCAGCGATCCACCTTTTTGTTGATGTCTTGATAGATCGGATTTCCCTGCACCGTGGTCGCGCAGTTGCGATACAGTTTCAGCTATTCCAGGATCATTGGTAACCAGCATACCTCCTTCACCGGTAGTAATGGCTTTTCGCGGATGAAAAGAAAAGCATCCGCAAAGGCCAAAAGTGCCGGAATGCTTTCCATGGATCCGGGCATCAAATCCACAGGCAGAATCTTCAATCACTTTAATATTGTAATGGGAAGCGATTTCCAGTATCCCGGGCAGGTCTGCAGCCAGACCGAAAAGATTAACAGGCATCACTGCTTTTATCTTTTTCTCCCTGTCCTGATCCAGTATTTGTTCCAGGTGACGGGTATCGATATTAAAGGTTTTCAAATCGATATCTGCAAAAACCACTTCTGCTCCGGCGGTTTCCACGCTGTTTTGCGATGCTACAAAAGTAAAGGAGGGCACAACCACATAATCGCCGCGACCGATTCCCACAGCCTCCAGGCCCAGGTGCAGGGCTGTTGTACAACTGGAGAGAGCAACGGCATGTGCTGCACCGGTAAATTGTGCAAACTGCTGTTCAAACTCCTTTACATAAGGACCCTGCACCACCCAACCGGTCTCCAGGGGTTTTACAATCGACTCTTTTTCACACTCGTCAAAAAATGGCTTTGTGATCGGAATTTTCATTTATCCATTTTGTATTTTTATATTAATCATTGGGCTTTGGTTCGCCTTTTTTCTACCATTTCCTTGTGAGCATTTCGCCACTGGATGAGCCTTTTTAAACCCTCTTCCAATTCCGTTTCATATTTAAAACCCAGGTCTTGCTCTGCCAGTCGGGTATCACCGATCCGGTTGACCACAAAAGTCTGCCCCGCAGGTTCATATTGAATCTCCAGGTCACTTCCGGTCACTTTTAAAATCAACTCTGCCAGCTCCTTGATGGAGGTCTGAATACCACTGCCCACATTGTAAAAGCGATCGGTGGCCGTTGATTTAAGTGCACAGACATTGGCCTTTGCCGCATCCGATACATATATAAAGTCATAGGACTGGGAGCCGTCACCAAAAACAATAGGCGGCAGACCATTATCCAACCGATCCAGGATTTTCATTATCACCGCAATATATGTCCCCTTATAGTCCTGCCTCGGACCATAGACATTCATGTACCGAAGTCCCACATGGTTCAAACCGTAACGATGAAAAAAGGCCCGACACATATGTTCCCCGGCTATCTTGGTGGCACCGTAAAAGGTCTTATTGTTATAAGGATGGGCTTCTGTCATGGGTATTTCAACAGCGTCACCATACACCGAGGCTGAAGAAGAGAAGACCAATTTTTTAATATTGTGCTTAACACAGGCTTCCAGCACATTAAAGACCCCTTCAATATTGACATGAAAGGCACTGCGTGGATAATCATAACAGTGCAGCAGCCACAGCGCCGCCAGATGTACGACATAATCCATCCCTTTGACTCCCTCATTCAGTATGTCCACATGAAGGATATCCCCTCCCAGTTCAAAAACCTTTACCCTGGGATCTTTCAGGGCATTTTTTATATTATCATAACTGCCCCTGGTAAAATTATCATAAATCACCACCTCTTCAACATCCTCTTTCAGGAGTACATCCACCACATGTGAACCGATAAGCCCGGCACCGCCTATTACCAATATTTTAGCTCCTTTTAAATCATTTTGCTTCATGTAAATATCCTTTATTGAGGAGATAAGAAAAAAATTCTTGTGTAGAGATAACCTTTACCTCTACTCTATGCTTCGGATAGGCTTCCGCCCCTCGGTATTGCATTTAAAATAAGAATTTTCACACATTTTAAGAAAAACTTCCTAAAATCAAAAATATATATAGCACAAAAATATTTTTTTTTAAATAGGATACGGCTATTTCCACATTTTTTTTGTAATATTGTTTTCCATTTCGCTGCGATATCTGTAAAAAATAGGGTAATTTCATTTTTTAGATTTTAAAGATACAAAAGTACATTCGTAAAAAGGGTCCGGCAAGAAAAAACCACCACACGTCAACCGGATTTTATGGCTATATTTAAGTCCGGTGCTTATATAAAACCTGCATGGCTAAATATTCTTGCAGACAAATGCTATGAAAAATTTTTACGGATTTAATAGCGATGAAACCGGAGATATTTTGGCCAATAAAATGACTAGTTACCCATTTAATTGTTGACTTCTCGATCTCATTCAATTATAATTTTGTCTCATGAATGAAAAAGTAATAAATAATAATCCAAAGAAAAAAAATGACAAAAGATAGGATATCCTTCTCATTTGGAAAAAATTGGAAAGAGTATTTGAAAACGGTATCAGTGGAAAAAATCGATGCAGCCAAAGGAGATTTAGAAGAATGGCTTGGCAAAGATTTTATAAGAGATAAAACCATAATCGATATAGGATGCGGATCCGGGATACACTCATTGGGATTCTATCTTCTTGGGGCAAGGGAGATCCTTTCAATAGATATCGATAAGCATAGTGTGGACGCTGCAATATCTCTTTGGGAGGAGCAGGGAAAGCCAGAGAATTGGAAAATCCAGCATGCATCGATCATGGATGACAGTTTTATTTCGGAGTACAGTAAGAAAGGATACGATATCGTCTATTCATGGGGAGTTCTTCATCATACCGGTGATCTGTGGAAAGCACTGGATAATGCTACCAAGTTTTTAAAAAGAGGAAGTCTTCTCTGGATAGCACTTTACGTTAAAGGCCCTAAATATAACAGGGACCTTGCCTTAAAGAAAAAATACAACCGATCTTCTGTCTTTGGAAAATGGATTATAGAAAAGAGATACCTTACAAGGCAGTATATCAAACTATTAATTTTTGGGGAATTTAGAACACTGATAAATGCATTTCTGAACCGTGAGAATTATATGTTTAGAGGGATGGATAAAAAACATAATTTAAAAGACTGGCTCGGTGGCTTGCCATACGAGGTGGCATCCCTTGAAGAGATCATTGAATTTACAAAAAAGAGGGACCTTGTGCTGGTAAAAGTTAGAACCGGATTTGAAGGCGGTAACAATATTTGTCTTTTTTCAAAATTCAAGTAAGTGTTTTTTCTGCTCAATTTTAATACTGTAAATAAGGATTTTGTTATCCAGATGTGTGGCATTGGAGGCGGAGGCGTTATTGATTTTATCTACTGTAATACACCCTTCGCCGGTTGTTTCTGATAAAACCAGATTAGGAAAAGGAATCGTATTTATGACTTTTCCCGTTGTAGGCCCAAAGTTTTCCTGGTCATGATAGTAAAATAGAAGAAATGGTTATTGCAGCGAATAATTCCTGTATCGAGAGAAGAGTTTTAGTAGAAAGTGGTTTGCAGTTTCTTATTCAGTGCCTTTGTTTTTTTTCTTTTTATTCCTGACAATCACCACCACTTTTTCATTTTTTTTCATTAACCACAGGTCTTCCCTGGCTTTTTTCTCTAGAGCCAGGGGATTTTTCTTTAATTCTTCGATCTCTTTGATTAATTTTTCCTTTTCCTTTTCCAACCGGGCGATGCTTTCTCTTAATTCTTCTATTTTATTACGATCCTTAATGATTTCAATGATACCGCTGTCACCGAAGAAAAATGTCAGAACCAGAATAAATGTAACCAGTACAATGAGCAGTAGGAAGCCCCTGGATTTAAAAAAATTTCTTTTTTGTTTTTTACTCAATGTAGGAACGCCCCACTTTAATTAAATTTCTTGTTTGTTTTAGCGAGGTCGATTCTGCGTATACGCGAATGAGTTCATTGGTGCCAGAACGCCGGATCAAGAGCCAGGCATCATCATCAAAAATAAATTTAATCCCATCAATATACTCTCTTTTCTTTAATCGCAATCCCTGAAAATCAAATTTTTTACGACCCAACAATTCTTTGAATCGACTTTCCGTATGTGGATTTTTAGGAACAGCAATCTCAATATTATACAGTTTGGGAAACCTGGTATAAAAATTGTTGAGTACCCGATCCATCTTAATTTTATAATAGGCCAGCATTTCAGTGACCAGGAGATTAAAAAGGATACCATCTTTGATGGTAATTTTTCGGTTAAGAGAGGCACCATTCGAGCTTTCTACTGCAATAAAGGATTTTTTGGTGGCCAGCATATGGGCCAGGTATTTAAATCCCACAGGTGTTGTGTAGACCTCTCTTAAATAATAGTCAGCCACCCGTTGAATATTATTTGTCGCAGTGATGGATTTAATAATTCCCCCTTCCATTTTCCTGACCTTTATCAGGTATTCGATCAAGGGGGGGATAATGATATTTGAATTGAGGAATCTTCCCTTTGAATCGATAATACCAAAGCGGTCCCCATCAATATCTGTGGCCACCCCAACATCGGCACCCCGTTTAACCACCAAACGGGAGAGATCCTTAAGATTCGCTTCGGTACAGGATGAGATGAAATCCCCTCCAGAGGAGGAATAGGGAAAACTATGAATGGTTAAAACATCAATACCATTCTCAATTAATACATAATCAAGATACTCCCTGGACGTTCCGTATAAATTGTCAACAATGACCTGTAACCCAGAATCCCGAATCAATTCAAAATCGATTATATTTTCAAGATATTTAATGTACCCTTCTTTTACATCTATATCACTGATCAGTTCGTCTGTGGCATATTGGGGTTTGAAATGGAAGGTGTCTTCAACTTTTTCAATTTCCTCTTCAATCTGAAGGGTCTGGTTGGGCAATGCAGAAACCCCTTTGTGGGTAAACACTTTTATTCCATTATAGATAGGTTTATTAAAGCTGGCCGTAAAATTGATACCCCCATCCAGTTTATTTTGAAGAATGGACAATGCAATGGGTGCCAACGGCACATCCCGATTAGAGATATAGGTGCGAATCCCATTTAAGGAGAATATTTTGGCAGTCTCATCGGCAAACCGCTTAGAGAGCAAACGGGTATCATAATTTACAATCACTTTGATGTCTTTTGGTTTCTTTTTTTTCTTTAGATAATTTGCATAACCCTGCGCGAATACCCGTACGTTTTTAAAGGAGAATTCATACCCCATTTTAGCACGCCAACCGTCAGTACCAAACTTAATAACAGACATGAATAGAAAATACCACAAATAGTCATTTTTATCAAGAGCTTTCGAGTCTCCTCTTACAAGAATGGTAATAAATAATAAAAAAAATTAGATTGAGGTTAAGGTTGAGGTTGAGGTTGAGGGATCTATTAAACTTAAATCTTTTAAGCACTACCTCAACCTGAACTCTTCAAATTTCCCCTCACTCTCAACCTGAGATCACTGAGTTTCTAAAATGGCCAGAACGTATTCCAGCCATCGGGCAGGATTTTAGCGATATCGTTTAATATCACAAATACCATCAGACTGATCAAAATAAAAAAACCGGTATTCAGCAAAATGGTCTTGATCTTCGGGCTAAAATCCTTCCTGATGATGGTTTCAATAGAAAAGATCATCAGGTGACCACCGTCCAGTGCAGGGATTGGCAGAAGGTTAATAAGGCCCAGTTGAAGTGAGATAAAAGCGATTAACATAAAAAGGCTGGATGGGCCCCTTTCCATTGCTTTTTGAGAGAATTTGGCAATCTCAATGGGACCGGAGAGTTGTCTGGCCGATATTTTCCCTATAATCATCTTTTTGAAAGCAGTAAAAATGTAAAAGGTCAGGTTTACAATATCATCTTTACTTTTCACCACAGCATCCACTAATCCATAGCGGATTTTAATGGTGGGACTGTAAGGCGTCCAATTTCCAATTCCAATCATGCCTTTTTCCTTTACCTTTAAATTCAAAATAGTCGCATATTTACTCGCTTTTGCCTCTGATTCAAGGTAGTCAGAGGTGACTCTATAGGTTCCGGCTTTGGGAATGATATCCACCGTAAGCTCTGGGAAACGCTTTTTAATGGCTTGCAGTTGATGGGAGGCCTCTTCTTCACTGCTCAGTGCCTCACCTTCCAGGAAATATACTTTTTGAGGGGTCATTTGTAAATTTTGAATTTCTTCTCCTCGTTTTACTTCAAATGATAAGGTTTTTTCGGCATTTTCAGCAATTACATCTGCGAATTTAAAATAATTAAGCGGCTGCCCATCCACCGATAAAATGATATCTCCCTCTTTGATTCCTGCTTTAAAAGCGGGGAAATCCTTTATAACAGAACCGATCTTTGTCCTAAAATCCCAATAAAGACCGGCATCTCCTACATTATACTGGGGGGCCAGTTTAACCTTGAGAGAGGCTTTGAACTGCTTCCCATCACGCTCATAAACCACAGGCAGTACTTCATTGGGATTGGCACCGATGAATAGATCAAGGTCTTTCCAGTTATTGATTTTTCTGTCTTCAATGGTAAGGATCAAATCCCCTGGCCGGATCCCCGCTTCGTACCCGGAGGAATCTTCCATAACATAACCGATCCTTGGGAGCTCCCGTTTGTATTTTTCTATTTCAACGCCGCTGATATTGATAATGGTAAAAATAATAAAGGCCAACAACAGGTTCATGAAAGGCCCCATCACAAGGATAAATATCTTCTGCCCCCTGTTTTTGGCGTGAAACTCATACGGTTTCAGATTATCAGGGTCATATTCTTCTTCGCCTGCCATTTTGACATACCCTCCCAGGGGAATCAAACTTAACCGGAGATCGGTCTCCCCGATTTTCTTTCCCAGCAGTCGTTTGCCAAAACCGAAGGAAAAGACTTCGACCCGCACTCCCATTAACCGGGCAGCTATATAATGTCCCAACTCATGTACCAGCACAATGATCCCCAGTACAATTGCAAACGCCAATATACTATATAAAATATCCATGTATTCTACTCCTCGTCTTTTATTGGTTTCTATGTTCTATGAAATCGATTGTTTTATCTTTTGTATTTTTAATGGTTTCATTAATATCTTCTATCGAATCCATCGAATAGAATTTCTCTTTATAAAAAATTTCCTCTACTACAGAAAAAACATCTTTAAAGGAAATTTTTTCTTTTAAAAAATAATCCACAGCCACTTCATTAGCGGCATTTAAAACAGCACCGGAATTTTTCCCTTCCTTCAGCACATCATAGGCCATCTGGATCGAGGTAAAGGTACGGATATCCACTTCAAAAAACTCAAGCTTCTGCAGTTCTGAAAAATTTAACGGTTTGGTTTTGAAAGGAATGCGCATGGGAAAACTCAACGAATAAAGAATCGGTAATCGCATATCCGGCTCGCTCAATTGAGCAATAATGGAACAATCGATAAACTCTACCATTGAATGAATGATACTCTGAGGATGGATAATCACATCAATTTGTTCTTTTTTTAATTGAAAGAGGAAAAAAGCTTCAATGATTTCAAGTGCTTTATTCATCAGTGTGGCGGAATCAATGGTGATTTTGGTCCCCATAGACCAGGTGGGATGGGCCAATGCATCTTTAACCGTGATACCAGCGAAGGATTCCTTACCTTTGCCCTTTTGGCTTGGGGATGCCACCTCCTTTCTAAAAAAAGGTCCACCTGAAGCGGTTAAAATAACGCGTTTGATAAACGCTTTACTATTGCCTCCAATACTCTGGAAAATCGCACTCTGTTCACTATCGATAGGGATTAATTCCGCGTTGGACTCCTGCAATTTCCGGTTGATTAATTCTCCTGCTGCCACCATGGTCTCCTTATTGGCCAGGCATATCCGGTGATTGTTTCTAAGGGATTCCAGGGTTGCTTCCAATGCAGTGGTACCATCAATGGCAGATACCATGGTATCCACATCTTTATGGGAAACTGCTTCCATAAGACCGTCACTCCCATAATATATCTTTTGCCCAGGGAATTGTTTTTGAAGTTTTTCAGCATCCTGTTTGTTCTTTACACTGATGATTGCAGGTGAGAAATCACTGATCTGTTCTTTCAGTAGGTCCATACTCTCGCCGGCTGCGATACTGATTAATTTGAACTTATCCCTGTTTTGGGCGATAACCTCCAATGTATTCCTACCAATCGAACCCGTCGAACCTAATAACGCTATATTTCTCATTTCCATAGGTATGTAATGATATAAAATAGTACCGGGGCGCAGAAAATGTAGCTGTCCATCCTGTCCAGTACTCCACCGTGCCCGGGGAGAAGGGAACCAGAATCTTTTTTATCTGCAGCCCGTTTAAATAACGATTCAATGGGATCAGACAATTGAGATAAAAGACCAATCACCGCCCCTGTAACAATGGCCAACCAGACCTTCACCTTCACCTCTACCGGGAAAACAATGATGGACAACCATCCAGTCAAACCAGCTGTGACGATTGCCGCTATCAAGCCTTCCAAAGATTTTTTGGGAGAGGCAATGGGATAAATTTTATGCTTCCCAATCGCAGAACCGACAAAATAAGCCCCTGTATCTCCCACTGCAATGACAAATAAAAGGAAAAAAAGGTAGTTGGGACCTTTTTGCTTCAACTCAAATAAAAAGTAAAGTGGGACATAGAGATAGAAGACGATTAGAAAATGAACGCCCATATCCCGTATAAAGGTACTCAAATCCTCTTTTTTCCCAATGGTGAACAAGAAGAACAATCCTGTCAGCATCAGGATTATAATGATGCCCATCAACAGGTCAGGTTTACCGAAGGTAAAGGAGAGCGCCACAATAAGTCCGCACAAAAAAATAATAATCATTGAATACTTTCCTGGCTGACTTAGTTTCACCATTTCATATGCCCCCATCGTGATTAATATAAATAAGATGCCTGAAAACCAGGTATCCGGCACAAATTTAATAATAGCATAAGCACCAATTATTAAAAAAAAGGCTGTAGTGGTTCGTGTTATAAATTCCTTCATACTTTTCCAAATCTCCTATTTCTCTCTTGATAATCGAGGATCGCTTTTAAGAATTCTTTTAGCCTGAAATCCGGCCATAGTGTTGGTGTAAAATACAATTCAGAGTAAGCAATCTGATACAATAAGAAGTTTGATATTCGCCGTTCGCCAGAGGTTCTGATTAAGAGATCCGGATCCGGGCAGTTGGTTGTATACAAATATTTGGAGAATAATTTTTCATTTATTTTTAATGAAGGAATATTCGCCTCCACGATTTTTTTGACAGCGTTGATAATTTCCATGCGTGAGCCGTAGTTCAAGGCAAGGTTAATTAGCATTTTTTTGTGGAACCTGGAAAGCTCCATGGTTTCCACCAATTTTCTCTTCAATTTTGATGGCAGTCGTTCCATATCCCCTACGATCCGTAATTTGATATCGTTCTTCACCAATAAATCCTTTTCTTTGATTAAATTTTCGTAAAGCATATTCATCAGGGCATTAATTTCTTTTATAGGTCGTTTCCAGTTTTCACTGGAGAAAGCGAAGAGGGTTAAATATTTCACACCGCTTCGCAAGGCGTATTCAGCGATTTTCTTAGCAGATTCCGCTCCCTCTTTGTGTCCATCTTTTCGTTTTAAACCCCTTTGCTCAGCCCATCGGCCATTGCCATCCATTATTACAGCTATATGAACGGGTATCCTATCTTTATCGATTTTTCGCAGTAAAATTTCTTCTTCACTACCTTCTTCTATTAAATTCCTAAAACTATTAATCATTAGCAGATTATAGTTTTTATATCACCCTTTGTCAAGCGAAAGGAGATGTTCAATGTCTCTTTTCAGACCTTTAAAAAACTCTATTCGATATTTTAAATTCATTAACATTGAACCTTGAACAAACAAAACTGACTTTTTTCTTGACATTTAAACAGAGATATTCTTTAATATAACATTAAGATTTTTAATGAAATGACCGAGTTGTGACATGAAACATCAATTAAAAGAGGATAATATCATCGAGATTTTAGAAATAAATAAAAACATCAGCCACATAAGGGATGTGGACTCCCTGCTGGATCGCGTACTACTGGAAGCCAGGGCTATCACCAATGCTGATGCCGGTTCCATCTACCTATTGAAAGGGAATAAACTAACCTTTGAATACGTTCAAAATGACACCCTTATGAAAAAGGACAGGAGCAGCAACAAATACATCTATACCAAACAGGAAATAGATATCAATAACAATTCCATCTCCGGTTACGTGGCATTAAACAGGGAACCCTTGCTTATCGACGATGTATACAAATTAAAAGATAATGTGCCCTACACGTTTAATCGTTCGTTTGACCAATCGGCTTCTTATCACACGCAATCGATGTTAACCGTGCCGTTGATAACCAGCGGGGATAAGGTCACGGGTGTTATGCAAATCATCAATGCCATGAATAAGCGAGGCAAAGTGGTACCTTTTTCCAAAGAAGATGAAATACTGGTCTCACTGTTAGCCAACCAGGCCGCCGCGGCCATTGAACGGGCCAAAATGACCAGGGAAATCATCTTGCGGATGATAAGAATTGCAGAGTTAAGAGATCCCATGGAGACTGGTCCCCATGTTAACAGAGTAGGTGCTTATTCCATTGAAATTTATCAGCGATGGGCCTTCAAACAAAGTATCCCGGAAAAAGAGATTAAAAAAGTGAGAGATATCTTAAGAATCGCAGCCATGCTTCATGATGTGGGAAAAGTTGCCATTACTGATGCGATATTAAGAAAGAAGGCAGGCTTGAATGAACAAGAATATAAACACATGAAACTCCACACCGTATATGGTGCTCGGCTCTTTAGAGATTCCGATTCTGACTGGGACGACATGGCCACAGAAATCGCCCTTAATCACCATGAAAAATGGAACGGAACGGGTTACCCAGGACATATCCAAAATATTTACAGTGATGATATTTCTATTAGTAAGGGAAAGAAAGGCACAGAGATACCCCTGAGTGCCAGGATTGTAGCACTGGCAGATGTGTATGATGCGTTAATGTCCAAACGAGCCTATAAAAAATCCTGGAACGAAGAAAAAGTACTGGACTATATTGAATCGGAAAAGGGGAAACATTTTGACCCGGAACTGGTAGACGCCTTTATGGAGATTTATGATGTGATCCAGGCCATCCGGGAAAAATATTCCAATTGAGGAATTTCATGAAAAAATTAGCCGCGGATTTACGCGGATAAGAGAAGTCCACGCAATTGCAAATATGCAGATGCTACTCTGCGGAGTGGCCCCGCTACGAAACATGAGAAACACAGAAGGATTATTTTCATAACACTCCAGGTGACGGTTCAGCCGTGGTAAAAAAACAGTTCTCATTTTTCCTTCTCATGCACCATAGGTACAAATCGGACAGGAAGATCATTCTCCTTTTTCACTTTTCCTTTCTCTTTCCGCAATATTATCAGCCGCTGGCTCCATTTTCCTACAGGAAGGATCATACGCCCCCCCTCTTTAAGCTGCTCCACTAACTTTTTAGGTACCTCTTCCGGCGCACATGTCACAATAATAGCATCATAAGGCGCATGCCCGGGCCAACCTTTGTAACCATCTCCCCAGAGAAGTTGTATTTCTTTGTACCCTTCGGATTTCAAAACCTTTCGAGCGTGTTCTGCCAGTTCTTCTACGATTTCAATGGTAAAGACGTTGACCCCCATTTCTGCCAATATGGCTGCCTGGTAACCGGAACCAGTGCCGATCTCCAACACCTTTTCTCCCTCTTTGAGATCCATCCGTTCTGTCATGTAGGCCACGATATAGGGTTGGGAAATAGTCTGGCCATGACCGATGGGACATGGATGGTCACCGTAAGGATTACATCGCCAGCGATACTGTGATGGAATGTAGACATGGCGACGCACGTTACTCATGGCTGCTAACACACGTTTATCTTTAATACCATACGCCCACAGCAATTGAACCATGGCAGCACGCTTGGCCTGATAGTCCTTATTATTGAGCTGGTCCTGGTCTCCCCTATGCTCTAACACACTGTCACAATATGGATAGAGCAGAAGGGTGATAAAAAAAACCATTGATAACAACATAACGATGCGTTTTATATTTAGATTCACCTTCATTTTTCTCTCCTTTCCTGTGAAATATATTTATCTAATATCTCAAATAAAAAGGCTTTTTTTACGGGTTTTGAAATGTAATCATTCATCCCCTCAGAAAGAAATTTACTTTTATCTCCTTTCATCGCATGGGCAGTTAAGGCAATAATGGGGATGTTCTGATCGACCTTCCTTATTTCCCTGGTGGCCTCGATACCGTCCATTATAGGCATCTGGATATCCATAAGAATCAGACTGTATGGATTCCCCAACTGCAGCAACCGCTGTTTGAACTTTTCGACTGTCTCTTTCCCATCTTCCGCAATATCCGCTGTATAACCTCTCTTTTCCAATAATTTTTTGATCAATCGCTGGTTAATATGATTATCCTCAGCCACCAGTATGTTGACTTCTTTTTGATCTTTTATTAACTCTTGTTTTTTCATGTCCAACGGTGTTTCTGCTCCCTCTACCACTTTATAACCCATTGCAATCATGATTGATTCTAATAATTCCCGGATGTCAATGGGCTTTAAGAAATGTGTGGAAATTCCCATTCGGATAAAACGATCAAGCTCATCGGACCGGATGCCGGAAGAAAGTAAGATAACCGGTATATCCAATCCCAATTCTTTCCTCACTTTCCCCAGGACAGAACCGCCATCCATTTCAGGCATCTGATAATCAAGTATGAGTAACTGAAAAGATTTCTCTGCCAGGAGCCGGAGTGCCTCTTTACCTGAGTCTGCTGCTTCCGGTTCTAAACCGTATTTGGCCAGCACTTCCTGGAGAAACATCCGGTTGGTTTTATTATCATCAACGATTAATAGGGGAACGCCTTCTAATTTCCTAATATCAACCCACTCCTTGGCATCGAACGTACTTTTATCGATCTCAAAGAGAGCAGTAAAATGAAACGTGCTGCCAGGACCGATTTTCCTAAAATGGGGAAAGGAAGAAGGGCTGTCCACCCAGATGATGCCTTCCATTAAATTAACCAGTTTGGAACTGATGGCCAATCCCAATCCACTGCCCCCATATCTTCTTGTGGTGGAGGTATCGGCCTGGGAAAACTTATCAAATATGGTATTTAGCTTCTCCTCAGGGATACCGATCCCGGTATCTGATATCAGTAAATGCAACAGCACTTTAGCATTGGGAAGTTCTTCCAATATTTCTATTTTTAATACGATTTCTCCTTCTTTTGTGAATTTAATGGAATTTCCAATTAAATTGACAATGATTTGCCTCAAACGCCCCACATCCCCGATTAATCGGTCCGGCACTTCCGAATCGATATAGTAAATCAGTTCCAGGTTTTTTTTATGGGCCTGAATGGAGAGGGTTTTGGCTGTATCCCCCAAACTCTCGCGAAGGCTAAAGGAAATGGGCTCTAACACCAATCGTCCTGCTTCTATTTTCGAAAGATCAAGTATATCATTAAGCAGGCTTAATAAAGAATTTGAAGATCGCTGAACGATATTTAAATACTCCCGCTGCTCTTTGGTGATTTTCGTATCTAACATCAATTCAGTCATCCCAATGATGGCATTCATGGGGGTCCGAAGCTCATGAGAGACATTGGCAAGAAATTCACTTTTGGAACGACTGGCTGCTTCGGCTGATTTTTTAGCCTCCAGCAGCTCGCTCTCTATTCGTTTTCTCTCGGTTATATCCTCTTTTATGGCAACAAAATGGGTGACCCTTCCCTTTGAATCCTTGATGGGGGATATAAACGAGGAATCCCAGTACAAATCCCCATTTTTCTTTCTATTGAAGAGTTCGCCATACCAATCCCTGCCTGCCTTGATCGTATCCCACAAATCTTTATAAAATTCTGGTTCATGGATATTGGAATTTAAAATATTCGGCTTTTTCCCCAACACTTCTTCCCTGGTGTAACCAGTGACTTCTGTAAATTTGGGATTCACATATTCGATAATACCATCGGTATCAGTAATCAGAATCACCACACTACTCTGTTCTACGGCGCTTGATAATACTCGTCTCTCTTTTTCCTCCTGCTTCCTCCTGGTAATATCCCTTATGACTGCAGCGGTATTTAATTTTCCCTGGATATTTACGGTTGCTGCGGTGAGTGCTATAGGAAAAACATCTCCGGTTTTGCGTTTGGCCTCCAATTCGATAATTTCCTCAACAGCTTTTTCCTGGCCTGCCTTCTTAAAAATCTCAAAGATTTCTCCATCTTTTGAGATATGGCTGTCTGGCACGATTAGCTTATAAAGCTCTTTTCCCTGTGCCTCTTTGGCTGTGTATCCAAAAATTCGTTCAGCGGCTTTATTCCAAAAGGAAACTTTACCATCACAATCCACCATAATGATGGCATCTCGAACGGAAGAGGTAATGGTTCTGAACTTCGTTTCACTGGCCTCTATCTGCTGGCTCTTTATCTTCAACTTCCTGGTTCCCTCTGCCACCAATTTCTTAAGATTGTCACGATGTATTATTATTTCATCCTCTACGGCCTTTCGTTCGATAATTTCCTGCTCCAGCTCCTCATTAATTGTCTGAAGCTGAATATCTCGTTCAACGATTTTACCCACCAGTCTTCCAAAGCTTTGATACAATATGATAAAAATAATAGCTAAACCAACGATTGAAATAATAATGATCTGGACTATGGAATGATTTATTTTTTTCTTTATTGGCGTAATATCCTGGACAGCCAGGATGTTTGCCACTTTCTCATTACGATTGTTCAGCAGGCCAATGGTATTGTGAACAATATAGGTTCTGTTGTTGACAGCAATCTCCTGGTGAGCTTTTTCCATATTCATGGCTTTTAGAATATTCCGGAAAAGCGCATCCCTGCCAAACAAGTAGTAATCCCGGATTTTTTCCAATTGTGGGTTCTTCGTTGCCTTTAATAGTTTACCAGCTTCTACTATTATGGCGCTTTTCACGTTCAGTAAGTCTTCAAAGCTGGTTGAAAAATGTCCGGGGTCTACCACAAATTCCAACACGCCAATATATCTGTTTTTATAAAATATGGGTTTCAGCAGTCTGTAAGTTATTCCATTTTGCTCGATAATAAAATCGTTATGGCCCTTTTGGGTTTTATTGACCTCTGTTAACATGGGATTGATCGATACGGGTTTATACCCGGCTTCTTGCGAATTATAGATTCGAAGTATTGTCTTGTTTTTTTGAGAGTAGTAATTGATCTCATTTAGATAAAACGTTCTCCGGCTGAAAGAATTGGAAAATAACAGGGTTAATCTTCGTAGCGCTTCCTTATCCCTTTCAGCCATGGCCTTTCGAATTCCCCCCACTTCAAGCAACTCCTCCATTCCACCACTGTAAAAAGCGGGAAGATGAGACCTGGATATATTATAAAATTTATGGATCATGCTCTCATAAATCCAGGTGATATTCTTTATTTCTTTCTGGTTATATTTTATGATGGTATAGAGAGATATGATTAATAGGACAGAAATCATAAACACAACAATAATCATGGCCCTATTTTTTAAACTCATGGCCTCATTTTACAACAATTTCAAAATATTTTCAAAACTTATGCAAATATAATAAGAGAATTGTTGCAATTTAATACAAAATCATTTATCATTCATTTTAAATTTAGATTGTAAATTGTATATTGCGAGGACTGATATGCGATGCAGCAGAAATATAAAAAAATTAGCAGTCATTTTGCTATTACTGGTTCCCTTCCTGGGAATGGCAAAGAAGCATAAGGTCACATATTTTTCACCCAGGAGCTTTTATGTTTACTCCATGGCTTCGTGGATTACCGACGTACCCTCTGATTATTATGGTTTTGAAGATGACGCAGCGTCTCCTGTCCTGGGCATGGGCTATACGATCGTAAATTTCGGGAACAGGACATTGCTCAACCTGGAATTTGACGCTGCCACTTCTGAATTTGATTTTGACCTGTTTAGCCCCACAAGAATCTGGTTCTACACCCTTACATTCAATGTGGAATATCGATCCTTTTTACAGCTTCCCTTGAACGTCTATGTTGGTTTTGGCGGCGCAATGCTTCATTATTCCTATAAAAAAACGGGACAAAACGGCTTCATTGCGGATTGGTCTGCCTTTGATGAAAATGAATATGTTTTTGCTGCAAACGCAGGGATAAAGGTACGCCTGCTAAAAAATGTGATGCTGCGAGCAGAGTTGAGACATTACTGGAAAAGTTTTGGAGAAATCTTCTATTGGGATGATGAATGGGAATATTATTATGATGATGACACTTACCCCTTCGGAACCGCGATCTCCCTAGGACTTGAACTCCACTTTTGAGAAAACCATTGACAATTGACAATTGGTAATTCTTCCTCAATCCGGATTCTCCCTGCCATGGAGATTAATTGTCAATGGTCAATAGCAATGATTAATGGTCAATGGTCAACGGAAGAACGTTTAAGGAACAAACCCGAGGTACTTTTTCCAGTTTTCCTCCCTCACTTCCCGGGAAAAGCTGTTATGCCCCAACGAGGTAAGGGCAGAAACGGCCATCAAAGATGCGAGGTCTCGCTCGCCGATACCGGTGCGATTGATAAAATCCTCAAGCCCGGCATAACCCAGGCCTCGGGTTTTGACAATTTTGGATGCCAATGTCATACCGACTCCCTTGATAAAAATAAGGCCGGTACGAATGGCTCCTTTTTCCTCTATAAAACCAATGGCACTGAAATTAATATCCGGTGGTAAAAGCGGTACCCCCCATTTTTTGGCTTCCTCTATATAAAAAGGCAGCGGATAGTAACCGCCGCCAGCATTAAAGAGCCGACAGAAAAATGTGACGGGATACCGGGTTTTAAACCACGCCGAAAGATAGGCTGAATACGCATACGAAACACTGTGACCCTGGTTAAAGGCATACCTGGCGAAATCACCGGCCAACTGCCAGAAGCGCTTCAAATCCTCTTTCTTCCAGCCATTGGCCATCCCCTTGCTAAAAAATTCCTCTTTGTGCTGCTCTCCTTTTCCCTTTTTCAGATCGCGTCGGATCTTCTCCGACCGCTCCAGGTTCCACCCGGTAACAGTATGGAGCAGTATAGATATCTGTTCTTCAAAAATCAGATTACCGCGGGTTCCTGGGAAAATCTTACCCAGGATCGGATGAAGGGGTGACCTTTTTTCAATATAAGACTGTTTCATGCCTGCCTGTGACGGACCGGGGCGGATAATGGCAATGGTAATGGCAAGTTCCTGGAGATTGCGTGGACGGACCCGCTGAAGGGTCTTCCTTACCAGTGGACTCTCCTGCTGAAAACAACCAATGGTTCGGCCATTTTGAATATTTTCCCATACTTCAGAGTCCTTGAAATCGACTCCCCCCTTTAAAGCCACCGGTGCGATAACATCAAATCCTCGAACACCCAGGAGGTCTAATTTAAAAATCCGCAGTCGCTCCACTGTCTCTTTATCCCAAATCACCTGTTCAAATCCATGGGGTGATTTTTCTATTGGAAAGGATTTTTTGACCTCATCGGCAGAAAAGAGTACCCCGCCCAAGTGGAGTGAATACTCCTTATAAACCCCTTCCAGCAAAGAGGCCATGTTATAGACTTCCGCCATCTTTCCTTTGCCTTTCCCCTTTAGAACAGAAGGAGAGACGAACATGGGTAGTTCTTTACTCATTTTATGGGATTCTTCAGCGTTGAATCCATACGCCCGTGCCACTTCATAAAGGGCCGAACGGGCCTTGAAAAATTTATGGGTGGATACGAAAACCACCTTTTTATCGTATTTCTCAAATACCCACTTCAACACCTGTGCCCGGCGCGACGAATCAATATCAATATCAATATCGGGTAGATCATCCCTGAGGCTGTTGACAAACCGCTCAAACAACAGGTCATGGTGAAGTGGATTGACCCTGGAAAGACCCAGTAAATAGAGGATAAATGAAGAGACACCCGAACCCCGCAGGTTAAAATAGATATTATTTCTCTTGCAAAAGGTGCCGATTTCCGCAGCAATCAGGAAATAGACGGCAAATCCCTGCTCCTTGATGATGTTAAGTTCCCGGAAGGTCCTCTCCCGTTCGGCTTGTGTGAGGTCTCGCTCTGCCATTTCCCGATTTATCACTTCTTCCAGTCGGTTCGCAGGGTCGAATGAACAGGAACGAGGAACTGATACCGTGGCCGGGAGGAGTTGGAGGGAATCTTCTACAGGGGAGATATTGGAAAAATCAAATTCAATTCGCGACGCAACGGTAAAGGTATTTTTCATGGCTGTCTGTCCGGCTTCCCCCCACCGCCTCTTCACGGCGTAAGCACTCATCGGACCATACAAGGGAAGCTCGCCCGATTTGGGCCCCATTAGAATGTCGGAAACGGGATGGTGATTGAATACAGCTGAAGCCACGGCATACTTCTCTGGGTTCATGACCCATTTCATGGGGTGAGCCCATACCAGGGGGATATTATACTTTTTTGCCAAATCGATGACCCTTCGGCTGCTGTTCCACTCAAGACCCAGGTAGAAATTTTCCGGCGTGATCTGCTTCCGCATCTTCATAAAAGAGGGCGCACGGCTGGAGGTGGCACGATTCGGAATATAAATGACAATGACATCTTCCATCTTCGAAAACATTTTTTGATTGAAAGACGAAACCAGCGAGAAATACCCACCGATAGTCATGGGAAAAAGCAACAGCGTACCCATACGCTGAATGCGTATTTCCATCCCCAACAATGGTTTCAAACCCCAGTTAACCGCTTCCCTGCGAAAGCTTTCCCAGCCAATCATACTAAATGGATCGGTGACGGCTATAGCAGTGACATTTCTCTGTTTAAGAAAATCCCCCAATACGCCAGCATCTACAGCGCCTTTGCCTCTTGAAAACACCGAATAAATCCTCAAAGGTACATATTTCATCATTTCACAATCCTCATTTTAAGATAACCGTTCGTCTTTTGTTCGCCTATATTATAGTATCATTTTTCTCTCTTGTCAACATTTTTTTTATTTTAATTCGGAATAATGGAATATTGGAATGATGGAATCATGGGAGAAGCTAACCATTTTTTTCAGTGGATGGGGACTTGACATGGTACGTTTTTTTTGATACTCTAAAAGATGAACTGTGGGTCTATAGCTCAACGGCTAGAGCCACCGGCTCATAACCGGTAGGTTCCAGGTTCGAATCCTGGTGGGCCCACTAAATCTTTTAATTTGAAAGGAGTATCATTGAAAGAAGGACTGGAAACTTTATACACATTGCAGCAAAAGGACGATCAGGTGATAGAGATTCAAAACCTCATTAAAGAAATTCCCGTGGAAGTTAAGAAATTAGAAGAGGAGCGCGATGGGAAAGCCACCATTCTTGAAAACACCAAAGCTAAATTAAACGAGAATATAAAGAGAAGAGAAGAGCTGGAAAAAGAGATACTGCTGATAAAAGAAAAGATCAAGAAGTACAAAGAGCAGATGAGCAAAGCGACCACCAACAAAGAGTACCAAGGATTCATGACAGAGATCCAGTACGAGGAAAACAATATCGCAAGTATAGAGGAAAAAATCATTGAACAAATGCTGGAATCCGATGAGATTATGGCAGAGATCAGGGAGAGGGAAGCTGAATTTAATCAGATTGTCTCTAATTATAACCAGAAAATCAAGGACCTAAATACCAATTTAGAGTACAAAAAAACAAAACTGAGTGATAAAATCAAGGAAAAAGCAGAACTGAGAGCCGAAATTCCCAATCCCCTGTTAGAAATCTACGATAATCTCATAAAGAAAAAGAATGGGAAAGCGATTTCCCGTGTTGAGACCGAATTTTGCGGGATTTGCCATGTAAAAATTCGGCCTCAGCGCTTAAATGAACTGATTTCCACCAATGACATGTTGACATGTGAGAGCTGCGGCAGAATTTTATTCAAAAAAGCTGAACAAGAAAAGGAGGCCAACAGTAAACAGTAAATATTAAGAATAAAACGTAAATGATGCATATAGCTGTCAGTGGCCTCGAGGATCACACTCGGCTTCAACACACACGTTCCCACGTACCCACGTTTAAAATTAAAGTTAAATTTAGCTTCAACGTGAGTCTAAAAAGGACATACAAATGATTGAATTTTATCATGTTTACAAACAATATGTAAAAGAACAGTATGCCCTGTACGATATTAGCCTCACGATTAAGAAAGGCGAATTTGTATTTTTAACGGGTGCTTCAGGGGCTGGCAAGACCACATTGTTAAAACTAATTTTTAAAGAGGAGCTTCCCAACAAAGGTCAGATACTGGTGGATTCCAAAAATATTACTTTAATCCCGGCCGGGGAATTGTATCGACTGAGACGAGAGATTGGTATTGTCTTCCAGGATTTCAAACTGTTGGTCAATCGAACAGTATATGAAAACATTGCCATTCCCCTGGTGGTCAGGGGTGAGAAAAAATCCTTTATTGATAAAATGGTCTCCAAAGCCTTACACGAGGTGGGATTAACCCATCGCAAGAACTATATTCCCACCCATATATCGGGTGGGGAGCAGCAGCGGGTGGCCATTGCCAGGGCTATTGTGTGCAATCCAAAAATCATTATTGCCGATGAGCCCACCGGCAACCTGGACACAGAATTGTCCATTGAGATTTTTAAAATTTTTGAAAAAATCAATATCAATGGGATTACTACTATTATTGCCACTCATGATGATCACCTGATGAATATGTTCCCCAAACGAACGCTAAAACTTGAAAAAGGCATACTCACTTCAAGCGGGGAAAAAGAGGTAAGCTTTTGAATTTATTAAAAAGTACCCTTAACAACGCTGTAAAAAATATTTTAAGAAACAAACTGATCAATTTTTTAAGTCTTGGTATTATTGCTTTTACCCTTCTCATCTTTGGCATTTTCAATTACCTTACCTACAGCCTTGAAACCTTTACGGATAATTTCTCTAAAAACATCGAGGCTATTTTTTATTTTAACGATGATGTGGACCAGTATGAAATCGATCTTTTATTGGAAAAACTCAGAAGCAGTTTACTGGTGGAAGATGTGGTTTTCAACTCCAAAAACCAGGCAGAAATCATCTTTTCAAGACAGTTCCCGGAGCTGAAATATATACTTTCCGAGTTTAAAGAGTCTCCCTTCCCCTCTTCTATTGAAGTGAAATTCAAGCAGGAATTCAATATGGGTACTCAAGTAATTTCTTTTATCGAAGACATTGAGAAATTAAGCATTATTGAGAGTAAACAGGTGAATCTGGATTGGGCGAAAAAAATCCTGGCCATCAAAAAATTCATCTCTCTGGTGGGTATCTTTCTCAGCTTGATTTTAATTTTTGTTTCCTCTTTTATTATTTTCAATGTCATTAAAATAAACATATTTTACAGGAAGGAGGAGATCAATATATTCAGGTTGGTGGGGGCCACGGACCGGTATATCAAATTTCCCTTCATTATCGAAGGCGCTTTGTTAGGATTTTTCGGCAGTTTGATGGCTGGCGGATTGCTCTTTATCACTTTAAAATCATTTCCTGCATATGCCACCTTTATGTACAGTATTTTCAAAGATTTGATTAATTTTAAGAGTATTCCGATAACCATTTTTAGTCGATTGGTGCTCTTGGGGACAGGAATCGGGCTCCTTTCCTCCACCATTTCAGTCAGACAGTTTTTAAAAAATTAGGCCTTTAATGCTGTTCAATTATGAACATTTCGGTTTGGAATTTTATTTGAAAAAGAGGCTTTGCAAAATATTAAAAGTATAATACAATTAAATAATGATAACGAATAACGCAGAAATCATTGTAGAATTCAGGAAAAAGGTTCAGGAAATTTACCCGGACGCAGAAATCCATCCCTACACTTCCAGGGCATACGAAGCACACCAGGATAAGTCAAATTACAATGTGCTGGTTATGCTTAACGAAGTCAATGCAATTACCTATGAAATCATTCACAAAATCGCGTGGAAGATCGGGTTCAAACATAAAAATTTTCTTTTACCGATTATAACTCAAAAATATGATCGCCCGCTTTATCCGCCGCACCTATTTTGATCTTCTCCTGAGAGGCATACGCGTCAAGTTAAGATTTTTTCATTAAAAATTGACGATTACTCCACACGATGGGCTCCATTTTCTTCAACATCCTCTTCTTCATTATAGCCCACCAACTCATCCTGGTCCTCGATATAAATTCGACCGCCGTGGTCTTCTTCATAAGAGAGGCAGCACATTAACCTTCCACACTGACCGGAAATTTTTATGGGGTTCATATTCAGGTTCTGACGCTTGGCCATTTGAAGGGTAATGGGTTCAATACTATTCAAAAAAGTCTTGCAGCACAGTTGTCTCCCACAAATTCCCAGACCCCCGATCATCTTGGCTTCATCCCTGATACCGATCTGCCGCATTTCAATTCGCATTCTGAATTTCTTAGCCAGGTCTTTAACCAGGTCCCTGAAATCAATCCTGCCCTCTGATGAAAAATAGAAAATTGCTTTTCTCTCTGATGTGAAAAAAGTGACTTTGATTAATTTTATGGGTATCTCACGTTCTTTTATCTTTTTTAAGCAGAAATCATAGGCTTTTTCTTCATCGACGCTTTTCTTTCTAAAATTTTCCAGGTCTTTATCATTGGCCTTTCGAAGGATCTCCGGGATAGAAGAAATATTTTTTATTTCATTGAATACATTTCCAAAGGATTTTAATACTTTACCCAGTTCCTCACCTATTAAAGACTTTATGATGACAGAGTCATTGGGCTTTATATCGATCTCCTTTGTTTTAAAATGAAGGACATCTTTCCGGTCCTCAATTTTTACTGTAATTACTTTAAACATCATAGGCCTCTATGGTGGCATTGGCATAGCTCTTTATGAATTCCAGGATTAGAACCTTTGTATTGAGGTTTCTCTGTATATCTCTCAAAAGATATTCCATTTTTCTTATAAGAAAAAGAGCTTTGTCAATTGTTATATATTGACTTAATGCCATTAAGTTTTCCTTATAGTCAACATTTATTATATTTTGATTGTGAGGATCAATTAAAAGTACCGTTATATCCCGTAACATCAAAGAAAACAAATTGACTTGTTCACGAAAGTAATCCAGGAATTTCTCCCTGCTGCGGCTCAGCTTAAAAAGGTCCAACAAAATGGCTTCAACACCCTGGTTTTGCAATAGGGCAGTTAACATTTCCAATCCCCCTGCCCGTTTCTTCATAAATTCATCAAAATCAGCGGTTAGAACGCTTTCCATATTACTCTGACTTAAATAGGATTTCAGTTTTGCGGTTTTTTCATCATCCCCCTGCTGCATCAAGTACTCCTTGATCTCTGTCCTGGAAAGGGGAGAAAATTTTAATATCTGACACCGGGATTTTATAGTGGGCAGCAGCCCATTCAAATTATCGGTCAATAATATAAACACATTAGAGAGTGCAGGTTCTTCCAACACTTTTAAAAAGGCATTGGCAGAATTGGGATTCATACGGTGCGCATCGGTTAATATATATATCTTTCGATTGCCCTTTAAGGGTCTTTTATAATTATCTTCGATCAAAAAGGTAACCTGTTCTTTTTTGTAAAACTGACCATCCGGCTGCAAAACCTTTAAATCCAGGAAACTATCATGCGAAGCCTCAATACAATGCCGACACTCATCGCAAAAATCGTTTGTATTGTTAAGGCAATTTAATGCTTTGGCGAAACCCACAGCAAATCCCAATAAATTGGAAGAGCCTGGACCTGTAAAAATCATACTGTATGGCACGACATTGTTTCTCAAGTAACTGGTCAGTATATGTTTTATCCGTTTATTTCCAAATAAATCGTTAAAGCCCATTTTTTCTCTTTTATTTTGAATAATAAGTGTACCATTTTTTTTTGAAAAATACAAAAAAAAAGTTTTTGGAAGTCCAGAAACCTTTTTTCAAAAAGGTTTTTGGCCGCCGGAGGCATCGATAGCTGTAAAAGATATTTTTTAAGGTCTATAATGCCTCCGGCGGCCCGCTTTTTACTAATACCTTGTGAAAACTTACAAAAAAAAAACTTTTTCGCCGTTCCCAATCTTGTCAGCCGATTGGGTGGCATCTTAGGTTGGGGGTGCCACCCCCTTTTTGAAAAAAGCGGGGCAAAAACTTCTGTTTATTTCAAATAACCGCCAGTCACCGATTCGTCAACCGTTAACAAGCCCGCAAGGTTTCCCTGGTAAATGATTTTGCCACCGTTCTTGCCGCCGCCAGGTCCCATATCAATGATATAATCTGCCGCTCGTATGATCTCCTTGTTATGCTCGATTATAACCACAGTATCCCCTTTGACAATGAGCGCATGAAAGACCTCGATCAATTTTTGAATATCATCAAAATGAAGACCAACAGTGGGTTCATCTAATAAATAAACCGTGGATTTCACGGAAGTTCGGGTCAGTTCTTTACACAGCTTGATCCGCTGCGATTCCCCACCTGAAAGGGTAACGGAACTCTGTCCCAGCTTTAAATACCCCAATCCCACATCCAGCAGCATTTTAATCTTCCTGGCCAACAGAGGGATATTCCGAAAGAGTTTATAGGCTTCGTCAGCCGTTAGTTCCAGTACATCTGCAATGGATAACCCATTGTATTTTACCAGTAATGTTTCCGAGTTATAACGTTTCCCTTCGCACACGGGGCAAGGGACTTCCAGTTCTGGCAGGAAATTCATTTCCAGTTTTTTGCACCCCATTCCTTTACACGCTTCGCACCTGCCACCGCTGACATTGAAACTAAACCGGCTCGATCCATACCCCCTGATCCTGGATTCTATCAACCCGGCGAATAATTCCCTGATATAAGGCATCAGGTTAATATAAGTGGCAGGACAGGAACGGGCATTTTTACCTATGGCTGTCTGCTTCACCATCAATATCCGACCAATATTCTTTATACCGGTAATTTTCTCATATTTTAACCGCCTATCTCTGATCTTACTTTTCTCCATCCAGCTCCTGACAATGGGGTAAAACGCATCGATAATAAGAGAACTTTTGCCGGAACCTGAAACACCGGTAACAACGGTTAAGGCATTTAAAGGTATTTTTACATGGGCATTGGTTATATTGTTGATGGAAATACCAGACATGGTTACGAACGTTTCTGGTTCCCGAATATCTCTATTATCGATTCCTACTGCCTTCCTTTTAAATATGTAATCGGCGGTTAAGGATTTCTTCGCCCTGCTGAAATCCCTATACCACCCGGCATAGGTGACGCTGCCGCCCATTTCTCCTGAACCAGGGCCCAGGTCGATCACATAGTCAGAAGATTGAATGGTATGCTCATCATGCTCCACCACAATAATGGTATTATCTTTTTCCTTCAATTTCTTCAAAATGCTTATCAGGTTGGCCTGTTCCGACATATGCATGCCGATGGAGGGTTCATCCAGGATATAAATAATTCCGCTCAATCCGAATCCTATTTGTGAGACCAATCGTGCCCTCTGTAGTTCCCCGCCGGAAAGGGTATTGATTTTTCGATTTAGTGAAATATAAGCCATGTTCAGCCGTCTAAAGGCTTCCAATCTATTTATAATATGGGGAAGAATGGGTATTAATATCTTCGCTTCCGTTTTCGTTAATTGAACCTTTTTAAAGAATTCCAGAAGATCGGACACTTCCATCTCCCCCAGTTCATAGATATTTTTCCCTTTGAAATAAAAGGATAGGGCTTCTTTATTGTACCCGCTGCCGTTACAGGAGATACAGGTATCACCATCTTCATCTTCACCCCTGCCGCTGCAGGCAGGGCATACGGCCGCGGGTGAATTTAATGAGAAGGTGGCAGGCTGGGGTTCCTTAATGGATACATTGCACAGAGGACAGTAGAGTTTATTCGAGAAAAAATATTCCTTTTCCTTATGCAGGATAATTATTTCCCCATCACTTTCAAAAGCGGCTAAAGAGAGACTCTCCTCCACCTGTTCCCGGTTTTTAGGAGAAATGCGCACCGCATCAATCACGATGGCGATATTGTGGGTCTGATTTCGATTGAGGGGCGGTACGTGGTCCAGGTAATGGACGTTGCCATCCACCAATGCCTTTAAAAATCCACGTTTGATGTATCTATCAAACAACGCCTTATAATTACCTTTCCGGTTTTTGATCACCGGTGCCAGGATAGAAACAGAATGACCGGAAAATAGCTCGAAAATATAATCCATTGCTGTTTGAGAGGAGTAGGTTTCAATTGCTTTCCCGCACTGTGGGCAATGAGCCTTTGCTGTCCTGGCATACAATAATCGCAGATACTGGCTGACTTCGGATATGGTACCTACAGTGGAATTGTAATAATACGAGGAATGTTTCTGGTCGATAGATATGGTGGGTGATATGCCTCTGATGGATTGTACTTCGGGTTTTTCAAGGGTTTTGATGAATTGGCGGGCGTATATGGAGAGCGACTCGAGGTACTTTCTCTGACCTTCCTGGAAAATCGTATCGTAGGCCAGGGTCGACTTGCCAGAACCCGATACACCGGTAATCGTGATCAATTGGCGCTTTGGGATTTTAAGGCTTATATTTTTCAAATTATGTTTTTTGGCACCGATTATTTCAATTTCCTGCATGGCATCTCAATCATACCATAGGCGAATGGATTTTCCAAGCGCTCAATGCGACCCAAATTCACCACCTGAAGGTGGGAGAATTTGGCGTTCAAAGTTCAATGTTCAAAGTTAAAAAAAGACCCTGATTGTTCGGAAAATATAATTTATTTTGTCCTTTTTTTATGACAGAATATGAAAGATGTCCCGAATATAGAACACATTATTCTCATTATCCTGGCAATAAAATTGCTAATTACTTGTATGAGATATAAAATGAAATGACTGGAGGAAAAATGAAAAAATATCTATTCATTATAACCCTACTTGTTATGACTTTCGTTTTTTCACCAGGGGTCGCGTATATGTACGCATCTGAATCCGAATCCATATATGGTCATATCTCTTATGCTGAAGGAAATCCGAAAGTCATACGAGCGGACAGGACCCTGGAAGACGCGATCGTCAACCTGCCAGTGGCTCCTGGTGATATGATTGTAACAGGTGACAAATCCAAGTGTGAATTGCAATTCGATAATGGGACTATCATGAGGTTGGGTAAGAATTCCCGGCTAAAAGTCACCACAGTACTGGCCCAATCGTTAACTTCCAGTTGGAAAATTACCACCCTTAAATTGACAAAAGGGAAACTCTATTCCATTAATCAGTCCTACAACAGGGAACGCTTCCAAATCATTACACCCAACACCGCTATACACTTAAAAAATAATTCCATATCCACCATCCACCTTCGAGAGGGAGAAACCCATATTTTCTGCGATAGAGGTAAATTCAAGGTCATGTATGGTGGGAAAGTGACCTCCCTGAAAACAGTAACCATTCAAAAAGGAGATGGATATAGTATTACAACTGACCACCAGCTTATAAAGAACGGGCAGCGGGATATCGAATTTCTTTCATGGAATAAATATATAGACAAACATTTCAGGGAACTCCACTATGGTATCAGCAAACTACCCAAAAAGATTTACAAGTATCCCAGAGGGATTGTTCACTGGGCAGAAAAATGGTCCACTATTTATGGCGAATGGATATACGACGAGCTATTGGGATATGTGTGGAAACCGGCGGATGAGCGCTTCGCCCATTCTGCGCGTCCTTTTTTCCATGCCAAATTTACATGGATAAACAACCAGTTATTCCTGGTGCCTGCTCAACCATGGGGATGGACACCGGCACACCTGGGCACATGGGTATGGATGAAATGGGGATGGACATGGATCCCTGGTGCTTCCTTTTCCACCGGAATCAAGGGAATTCTATTCCCATACAGCCCAATGTTTCGATACAGCCAATTCTACTACGCCCCTACCCTGGCGTATTGGATTCGTTACATTTACGGCGGTTTTAACCTCTACTACACCTACCGCACAACCGAGCGCCGAGTATGGCAAGATGCATATGAGGACGAATACAAGAAAAAAATAACGGAACCTTCAATGGAAAATGTGCCGACCGATATTCGAACCATTATCAAAAAATTAAATAAGGCCCCTGTGGCCCATATCAAAAAACGACTGCGTAAACCCACACCCGAGATGATGCGGCCCATATCCCTTATGGGAAAATTAATTAAACGAACCACACCAAAACTGCCTGTTAAGACAAGACCCCATAAACCTGTTATCAAAACGGTCAAATCCAGCCCTGTATCCATCATTAACAAAATGAAACGTGCCGCACCCACGAAAAAGAGCAGCAAAAAGAATGTGAAAGTGTACCGGGATTGGAATCCTGATAAGAAATGGTCCCTTCACCGAGGAGTCAACATTCACTATTCCAGTAAAACCAATGAAGTGGTATGTCGGGAACTGGGTCTCTCATCCAATAAAATGACACCGGCTAAAATACATGTCTTAAGAAACAGCAGTCTTAGTACAACCAAGGGTGGTGACAAGTTCAACCCCTCTGGAGGGTATAAAGGAAGTGGGAGTTCCTCTTCATCCACTGATACTGGTACCCATGGTTCCATTGGCAGTGGAGGTGGCAAAGGCAGCGGCGGCGGCGGCAAAAGTAGAGGCGGAAGCACCTCCAGCGACTCAAAAGGTGACGAGGGGGATAAATAAAGCAATCTTCCCATTCATCAAGTTGAGATATAACCCAAAACGGCAGGGGCTCAACATTTGAGCTCCTGCCGTTTCTTTTTATTTCGTTTCTCCACTGTCCCCAAAATTCACTAGTTTCACCGCAGAGAGCGCAGAGAACACACCGATTTTTTTATATAAAATGTCCTTTTTTTGTGACAAATTATGAAAGATGTCCTTATTATATAACACATTACGACCCTCAATCCTGGCAATAAAATTGCTGGCAATGTATATGAGTAACGAAAAAAAGAAAAAAAATAATCGGAGGAAAAGATGAAAAAATATCTAATAATTATAACTCTATTTGTTATAACCCTTGTTTTCACACCAGGAAATGCGTATGTGTACGCATCTGAATCCGAATCCATATATGGTCATATCTCTTATACCGAAGGAAATCCGAAGGTCATACGAGTCGATAAGACCCAGGAAGATGCGATCATCAACCTACCCATTGCCCCTGGTGATAAGATTGTAACAGGAGAAAAATCCAAGTGTGAATTACAATTTGATAATGGGACTGTCATGAGACTGGGTAAGAATTCCCAGCTAAAAGTTACCACCGTATTGGCCCAATCCTTAACTTCCAAATGGAAAATCACTACACTGGAGTTGACAAAAGGAAAACTCTATACCATTAACCAGTCCTACAACAGGGAACGGTTTCAAATCATTACACCCAACACCGCTATTCATCTAAAGAATAATTCCATATCCACCATCGATCTTCGGAATGGGGGAACCCATATTTTCTGCGATAGGGGTAAATTCAGGGTCATGTACGGTGAGAAGGTAAACTCCCTGAATACAGAGACCATTCAAAAGGGAGATGGGTATATGATTACAGCCGACCACAAGCTTGTAAAGGATGAGAAACGGGATATCGATTTCCTGTCATGGAATCAATATATAGACAAGAATTTCAAGAACCTGCACTACGGTATCAGCAAAGTACCCAAAAAGATTTACAGGTATTCCAAAGCCATTGTGCATTGGGCGGAAAAATGGTCCTCCCTTGTTGGCGAATGGGTCTATGATGACCTGTTCGGTTATGTATGGAAGCCAGCAGATGAGATGTTCGCCCATTCTGCACGCCCCTTTTTCCATGCCAAATTTACATGGGTAAACAACCAGTTATTCCTGGTACCCAGCCAGCCCTGGGGATGGGCACCGGCTCAACTGGGCACATGGGTATGGATGAAACGGGGATGGACATGGGTCCCTGGTTCTGTCCATTCCGCCCCTTACTGGAGATACTCTACCTTTCCATGGATGTGGTTTAGTGGTTACAATCCAAGGTTTGGATACGGGTATTATTACTCAACCCTTGGACATTGGATAAGTGATATTTATGGCGATTGGGACCTTTACTATACCTACCGTCAAAGCGGCTACCATGCATGGCAAAATGCAATCCAGAAAAAATACAAGGTAAAAGTATCAAAACCTTCACTTGAAAATGTTCCCAACGATGTTCGTACCATTATCAAAAAATTAAATAAAACCTCTGTGGCCAGTATTAAAGAACGACTGGGTAAATCGACCCCCGAGATGATGCGCCCCATACACATAACAAAAGAAGTCATGAAAAGAACCACACCAAAACTGCCGGTTAAGGCAATATCTCCTAAACCTGTTGTCAAGGCTGTCAAATCCAGCCCTGTATCCATCATTACCAAAATGAAACGAGCTGCACTAACGGAAAAGAGCAGCAAGAAGGATGTGAAAGTATACAGGGATTGGAATCCTGATAAAAGCTGGTCCCTTCGCCAAGGAGTTAAAATTCACTATTCCAGCAGAACCAATGAAGTGGTATGCCGTGAACTGGGTCTCTCTTCCAAAAAAATGACACCGGCCATAAAACATTCCTTAAGAAGCCTCAGTCCCCGCAGTATCAGGGGAGGTTACAAATTCACCTCCTCCGGTGGGTCCGGTGTGTCTGATGGGAGCAGTGATTCCTCGTCATCCCGTGGCTCCTATGGTTCTCGCGGCAGCGGCAGCAGAAGTGGCGGAGGGGTCAAAGACTCCTCCGATACGAAAGGGGATAAATAATAAGTAAAACAATCTTCCCATTCATCAAGTTGAGATATAACACCAAACGGCAGGGGCTCAACAGTTGAGCTCCTGCCGTTTTTTTTTCACTTCTTAACTGTCATCCAAGCCAGACAAGCCGGAACCTAAAGTAAGTCAAGTGCCTAAATTGCCTAAAGTGAACTAAAGTGCCTAAAGTTGCGGTGTCGCTGCGCTCCATAACCTTATTAGCTCTAAAAAGGTATTACACCGTCTCGGTTCTTCAATATCTTGAAAGAAAAATTCAATGATTTGAATATTTAGAGACTGAAATTCTCAAAAAGCCTTTACCATGCACATTCTCATTTTGGAATAAAAATTGCCTTTAAGGGGTAGGAGGTAAAAATGAGAAAAATACGATGGGCTGTAATATTAATTCCTTTTGTTTTTCCCTTTCTAATATCCGGGCAGTCAAACACAGCTCCTCTTCTAACAGTTAAAGATGCTAAGGATGTCAAACCTATCATCTTGACTAAATTGGATGTAGAAGTAAAAATCGTCGGATTTATCGCTGAAACCAAAATGACAATGACCTTTTATAATTCAAATAATCGCGAATTAGAAGGAGAACTCAATTTCCCCTTGCCTCAAGGTTCAACCGTAAGCGGTTATGCACTTGATATTAAAGGGGTTCTGGTAGATGGTGTCGCAGTAGAAAAAAAGAAAGCCCGGGTCGTATTTGAGAAAATTGTCCGCCAGGGAATCGATCCCAGTCTCGTGGAAATGGTTAAGGGCAACGTTTTTAAAACTCGGATTTATCCTATACTGGCAAAAAAAAGCCGTATGGTTTCCCTTCGCTACCTTTCAGAATTGATTTTCAGGGATAAGAAAGCATATTTTCATTTGCCCCTGGATTTAAACGAAAAGGTAAAGGATTTTTCTATTAAAATAGAAGTAATCAAGCCAGGAGTCATGCCGAAAATAGAAAAAAGCTCTTTTGAAAACTTTCAATTTTTACACTGGCGGGAAAGCTATCTGGCAGAAAAAAAACTAAAGAATATATTACTGGACCAGGAATTAATTATTGGATTGCCTATAGTGGCGAAGAAGCATGTATATATTGAGAAAGGGTTTGATGGGGAGTACTACTTTAGTATATATGATTTTAATCCAGCCTATAAAAGGATAGGACCAAAAGAAAAAAAAGCTCCAAAACATATTACTATCCTGTGGGATGCATCCGGTTCAATGGGAAAGGATAACCATAAAAAAGAGTTGGAACTCATCGAATCCATTTTTAATAAATACAATAAAAGAAAAATATCGGTAGATTTAGTATTTTTTCGTAATACAAAATCTAAGAAAAAATCGTTTGTAATAAAATCCGGAAATTCTGATGAAATAATTAAAGAAATAAAAAATGTTTATTATGATGGAGGAACACAGATGGGAGTTCTTTCACCAGAAAAAGAAGAAAAGGTTCCGAATTTTTATCTATTATTTACGGATGGCATCTCTAATTTTGGCAAGGAAGAGCCTTCTGGTTTTAAAGCTCCTTTCTATGTTTTCTCTAATGCCTCCTATGCTGATCATTCTTTCCTACAACATTTAGCGATGCAGACAGGAGGGATTTATTTTAATTTGAGGCGGATGGATAAAAAAGGTATTCTTAATCGGATAAACCGGCCTGCTTTTCGTTTTATTTCAGCAGCAGCAAACGAGATAGAAGTTTCAGAAACATATCCCACCATTTCTCAGCCTATTTCCGGTTGTTTTTTCTTGACAGGAAAACTCCTAAAAAACCCCCCGGCGGGGGGACCCTATATACGGAATAGTCATTGTGCCACGTTCAAACGTCCTGTTCAAACCCGCATAAAAAAAATGGAAATTCCCATACGATTAAATTATGGAATCAATGGAAAAGTAATAAAAAGTCATTCATTTCAATTAAAACTGGATAAAGCGATAAAAGGAAATCTTATCCGAACCTTCTGGGCGCAGAAGAAGATTGAAGATTTGGGGATTTTTGCCAAAAAGAATAAAGAGGAGTTAATAAAAACCGGTAAAAAATTCGGACTTGTTACACCCTATACTTCATTAATTGTTTTGGAGAGTCTAAATCAGTATTTGGAACATGAGATCAAGCCGCCAGAATCCCTGCCTGAAATGTGTGAGAAATATGAAAAAATAATGTCAGAAAGAAAAAAAGAAGAAAAGAAATATCAAGAATACAGAGTTGAAAATATTCTTAGATTATGGAAAAAAAGGGTAGAATGGTGGAATAAAACGTTCCGATTTCCTGTTAAAGAAAAAAAACAAACACAAGAGAGCGCGCGAAGAAGAAGTCAACCAGGGCAAAGAGTCCAGGAGACTCCAGAACGGCAGAGACAAGTCAATCAACCAGAGCAAATAGCCGAAGAGATTTTAAATAGACCGGAATACATAACAGGACAAAGTGGAAACATATCAATAATGGGCACTATAGCCATAGATGACGGTTCTAATATACCTGGGGTTACAATTGAAGCCATTGGTTCACGTATTACAGGAATACAGGCAACTGTTTCAAATGAAAATGGCGGTTACAGGTTTATCGGACTTCCAACGGGATCTTATGATTTAACCTTTCGCCTTGAAGGTTTTAAGACGAAAAGAATTAGAAATGTTCCTGTTGTCCCTGAAAAAACCTGTAAACTTGATATTATATTGGAACTTGGCAAGATTCAGGAGCAAATCGTTGTATCGGCGAGAGCCCCGGTAATCGATGTTCGAAAGAGTGCATCGTCAATTAGCATTGTTAAAGAAGACTTTAACGATATAAATATTACCTCTTATATAGATGGAGTAGATACTGTCGTTGAATCCGGAGTAAGCATATCTATAAAACCATGGAATGCAAAAACGCCTTATATAAAAAAACTCAGTTCGGCAAAACCAAAAGATTTATTCTCTGTATTTTTGCAGCAAAAGAAAATTTATGGAAATTCTCCAGGTTTTTATTTGGACTGCTCAGATTTCTTTTTTGAGAGGAAAGAAAAAGAAATTGGCCTACAGATTCTTTCAAATATTTCTGAAATGAAGATTGAGGAAGCATCATTGCTAAGAATCCTGGCCCATCGCTTGTCTCAATTGAATTTCCTGGATTTGAGTGAAGCTATTTTTGAGAAAGTGCTTGAATTAAGACCTGAAGAACCCCAGTCTTACCGGGACCTGGCATTAATTCTTGCCAGGCAGAAAAAGTATCAGAGGGCCGTTGAATTGCTGTATCATATCGTAATGAATGAATGGGACAGCCGTTTTAATGAGATAGAAATCATTGCGTTAATGGAACTTAATAATATACTATTTAAAGCAAAAAGAGAAAAGGAATCTATAAATATAAACGAATTAAAAATAGATCCACGATTTGTTCAACGTTTGCATCTAGATATTCGAATCGTGTTGACCTGGGATGCAGATAACACGGATATCGATCTCTGGGTTTTTGAACCAACAGAAGAAAAGGCGTATTATTCAAACAACCTGACGAAAATTGGTGGACTTGTTTCAGACGATTTTACAGGAGGGTATGGTCCTGAAGAGTATGTATTAAAAAAGGCATTTCCAGGTAAGTATATAATAAAGGCTAATTATTTTGGCAGTGGTGCACCCGTCATTTTAGGACCGGTTACGTTACAGGCAGAGATTTTCACAAATTATGGGCGGAATAATGAGAAGAGAAAATCGATTACTTTACGTTTAAAAGAGGAAGAAGAAGTGATAACCGTGGGTGAAATTGAGTTTTAATGAGGCAAAAAGGTGCCAAACAATAATAGCATTCCTCGACGGTCCCTAAAATTCCTCTTTTGACTGTTACCGAATTTCTTAATAAGGTCGTCAGTGGAACATTGGTGGTAATTATGTAAAATTTGTTTGTCGGTATTTTTTGGTAATTGGGCGAGAAAGTTATTTTGAATGAACCTTTAATTCTATCAATTCTTCTCTGACAATTCCAATAAACTCTCTTATGGCATCTTCTGGATCATCGGAAATAAAACTTTCTGAAACATTTTCCTCTCTCCTATTGTGGCAGTGTTTGGGAAAGGTTTTAATATCAGCCCATTTTAAATGCGGTGCATTATCGTGCCGATAAATCCTGTCTCTGATTCCTCTTTGTTCCCAATGTAATGAATATTCGCCTTCTATTGAATACCAAATATCGATAAATGTCCCGTCAATCAAATTTACTCTTAATTTTCTTGCTCTACCAGAATAACTGAAAATAATCTCACTGTTTTGGACAATATCATAAAACTCGTTTTCGGCAATAGATTTAAGTTTTTTGTAAAGTCTGTATATCACTATTTATTTCCCTGATTTCAGCTTCAATATTTCTCAACTCAATTAAATCCTCCCATGCTGGATGTTCCTGAATTTCCCCACTTTTTATTTTTTCCTCAAACTTTTCAATTGTAGTCACTCTGTATCTTGAAAGGATTTCAATCCTTTCATTTTGAAATTTGTTTTTTTTCTCTTTCAACATAGAGCATGAACCTGTCTTTAGAAAATCCTCCATGGTCATGGAATACTTTTTTGACAACTTCTCAATTGTTTCGAGTCCATTCATCTGATTTTCTCCTTTTCTAATTATAATACTCATTTAATTAATATTCAATATAAAATATAAAATATTTTTTTCTTTCCCTGAGATAAAAAAGTCGCCAGGCAAATAAAATTTAAGAAATTACAATTAAAATTAAACGGAGAAATGGAAGAAGGAGGGATGGATGAGTAAAGAAAACATCATTCAATTAAAACCAAAAGAGACATTGGGTGACCTATTCCGCATGTTCAGGGAGATGATTGGAAAAAGCAGGGAAGAATTAGCCGAAGAGATGAAACGATCGGCTAAAATGGTTAAGGATATTGAAAAAGATAGGTGTCTGCCGCCTAGCATTTGTTTGTATTATTTTCAGCAAAACTATAAACTGGATATAAATTGGTTGTTAACCGGAACGCTGACACCGACGCATAAGGAAAAACTCATTGGTGGACTGCCGCCAAGTCTAATAAAGAAATATTGCAAAGCTCGTGATATTCCTTTAGAAGAGAAATATAATGAACTTCTTGAAATGCTACAAATTCCAGGCATTTATCAAATGGTTTTTGCCAATTTAATTGAATGCAAACATATTTTCAAAGCTGAAATCGAAAACCAGATAAAATCAGGAAAAATAGTGCGATTGAATGATGGCCAATAAAAAGAGCGATTTATAGAAGAGAAAAAAAAATGAACAATAAAAGGAGATTAAAAAAACATGGATGAAAGGCTGAAGGAAATCCACCTGTTATTAATATATTTAAGCGGTTGGTATGAAGATTCAACAAAAGTACCGGGGAAAAAGGTTTTCAGAGCCTGGAAAGGGTATCTTTTTGATATTCTCAATGAACTGGAAAGAGACAGCCTGATCAGGCAATTCCGCAAATCACTGATCCTTACAGATGAGGGGCTAGAAAAAGCCAAAAGATTGAAGGAAAGGTATTTGTAATATTAAGGGCATTCTAATAGCCTGGCACCTTTTTCTCAACAACTTATGGCCTTAAGTCTAGCTCTTAAAACTTATTTGTTTCATTGTAATTCTAAAAAAAAATTGATCGATCCATTCATCGCGTTGGGTGTGTATATTTGGAAAGGTTATTAAAAGTAAAAAAAGTAGAAGCCAAAAAAAATTCCCAGTCCTGATATTATTTTTTTCTTGCACCTTATTTAACCAAATGGATTCACATGAATTTTATACGGAAAAGCAAGGAAATGTAGGTATAGTTTTTTTTAAATTTTATGCTACTATATTTATATGGAAAAGAATAAACAAAAAAAATTAGGTACATGTAGTATTTGTGGGACAGAAGGTGAATTGTCATACGAACATGTCCCACCAAAAAAGGCATTTAACAATCGTACAGTCCTTTATGATACAATCTTAAATTTAATTCAAAGAGAAGATGATCCTAATGCTTTAGATAAATTTGAAAAAAAAGGAAGGCAGAAAGGCTTTGGTTACTATACGCTATGCGAAAAATGTAATTGTAATACTGGATCTTGGTATGGGACTGCATATAGTAAAGAGTGGGTTACTCAAGGAATGTATCTTGGACAATGTTCAAAGATTGCACCCAGCCTTTGCTACACATTCCACATATTCCCTTTACGTGTTATTAAACAAATAGTTTGTATGTTTTTTTGTGTAAATGGGACATGGCTCAGCGATAATTATCCGGACTTAAAGCGATTTGTTCTAAATAAGTGGGATCGATATATAATGGAAAATATTAAAATTTATGTTTACTTTAACTTATCATATAGAGGGAGACAATCAGGAATCATAGCAAAATGTGCAATAGGTGGGCAATCAAAGGGTCCTAGTCTTTTTAGTGAAATAGCCTTCCCACCTTTCGGATATGTAATGACTTTTAAATCAAGACCTCCAAACAAAAATTATACAGATATAACTTATTTTTCAAGATATGGTTATGATGAGTGGAAACATATTCCCCTAAAAATGCCCATTTTAGATGTATATGCCCCTTTCCCTGGCGACCATAGAACACGTGAACAATTAATGGGAAATAAAAACAAAAACCTAAGGTATATAAAAAAGAGAAATGCAAAAAAATAATTTAGATTCCAAAAAAAGTTTATTCTAATAAAATTATTAAAGATCAGGGCTTACGCTCATTTTTAATATGGGTTAAGGCGAAAATATAATTTTTCCCATTGAACCCAGGAAATTTATAATTTAATTAAGAATAAAAAGTTGCCAGGCAAAAAATACCTCATTAAAGTCTTTAAAGGAATTCTACTACCATCCCAGCCTAAAAGACTCCCAGAACAAAAAAGTTCCCCTATTCCTCAAAAACCCTCCCACTCTTGAGGCTCTCCCCAAGCTTCACTTTTACTCAAGAGGAGACCTGGAAATAATCGTTTCCCTCCCCAGCACTGAGGATGTCTTGCCAGACTCTTGCCTTTTGAAACTGTTTTGAGTGCCATCCGGAACAGGCAACTTTTCGAATTATCAAATTATCACAGAAATAATATCTTTTCTTTTATATTTTATACTTTCACCTCTTCCATGGTTCCCCAGGTTTTGCCTTTTTTTCTTTAATTCTTAATTTTTTTGCCTAACACTATTATCAAATGATATGATGGTAGTCGCCTTCATACGTTATCGTTGCTGGTCTTATAAACTGATTATTTCAAAATAAAACGAAATCCCAACAAACCAATGCACTATCCCTCTTTTCTATCTTTGTAAGCCCCAATGTTCGGGACACACCAGTTCCTTTGTTTTCAATGTCCCCACCATTCAGGTTGCCTATTACGTTAATCGTAAATTGAATAGTTTCATGTTTGTAGTTTTTCACCGCTTGTCTCCTCATTTTGTTTGTTTGCTGCTAACGTGCCAATTAAGCCGCACTGTATACTGTGTTGACTATATTTGATTGTTCGCTTTTACTGTTATTCGGTCGAAACCTTTAGGAATTGTATCTTATTGTCTATCTCTTTTGTCAACTCGCGCCAGTTTCTTGATACCATTTTACATCCAAGTTTTTCTGGTTCTCCGGCTATATGGGACACAATTGATGTTAAATCTTCTAGCTCTCTATTTCTAAATAAGAAACTTGCTTTAGTATCAATAGACCCAGATATTTTTACTTTTTCTCCAGCTTTCCTCGAAAAATAGATCATTCGATCAAATGAAAGAGAGGTCTTATCATGCATAAACGCGCTCCCTATTAAGGCACAGGCTAGTTTTGGATCATTTTGATTGTTTAGAGATACTACGAACCTTTTCGTTTCCTCGCAGTTTGGATTCAAAATATGTATTGTTATTTTCCATTCCTTGTTTGGTGATTTGAATGGTCTTGACGCCAACAAGGCACCCTTGATTGGAGCATCCAACTCCCTCCATGCTGCATATCGCCCTATTTCAGGCATTTCGTCAGCAATAGCGACGACTCTCTCGTCAACCCTTGTGAGAGTCCCTTTCATGTCAAATACTTGTGTGCCTAACCATGCGAGAGTTCCAAGGATTATGACACCCACAAGAATTTGCATCCAATCTTTCGTTTCCATATTTTATTCCTCCTTTTCAAAAGCTAACATTATATTTATTATTATATTGCCATCACTAGATCATAAATATATTAGCATTATTTTTTCTAATTGTCAAAGTTATTTCGGACAATATTTTTTGACTAGCCACTTTTTAACCCAAATTGACTTTTTAGAGAGGAAAATATAGAATGTAATATGGTTAATTACATTTTTGTAAAAGACTCAATTCTAAAAGTTAGTTTGAATGATTCGATTGTTACAGAAAGAACCGGTTTTCATAAAAGATTTGTCAATGCCGTTGATGTACTAGATGAAAATAGGAGCTTCCCAGTCGAAATAGAATACACAGCTCATGTGGGTAGATTTAATACAGAAAAAAGAGTAGAACACGCGATATTCATTTTTTTCAAACAGCATTATACTACCAATACATTGGAAGAGTTACAAAGTGAAAATAATCCAGTTATAACGGATGATACAATTAAATCTCTTTTTTCTGATTCTCCCTCACAAATAGACCTTCAAAATAATCTAATTTCTTTATTTTATAGGGTTTTTAGAATTAAATCGGATATATTATTTACAATAGATGACTTGATCGTATCGACAGGATATACTCAACCCTATTTAGAATCAGCTCTCCGATATTTGGAAGATATAGAGGTAATAGAGAAAAATCCTGATTTTGATGAAAATAATAATCCAATAGAGGTGCCTGCTCTTGATAAAAAATATTCAATAAATCGAAAAATTCTTGAAGAGAATGATAAGTTAAGAGATACTAATAATACAAATGTTTACAACAGCAAATATTTTAGACAAATCAAAATCGTACCGGTATCGAAATTTTGTTTTGTTCTAATGCCTTTTAAGGAGGAAGAATTTCCACAGGATTGGTATAAAAAATTTCTAAAACCCTTCTTAGAAGAAAATTTTAATATTTTGTGTTTTAGAGTTGATGATGATTTTTTGCCAAACAAAATTGATGATAAACTATTTACATATATTGTAAAATCAAAATTCATTATAGCTGAGATTTCTACATTGAACCCAAATGTGATGTACGAATTAGGGATGGCCCATACTATGAATAAGGATGTTATTTTACTTAAAAAAATTAATAAAAAAACTTCTGATAAAATTCCGTTTGATATAAACAAATTTCGCGTTGTTGAGTATAAAGATGAAGATGATTTGAGAAGTGTTCTAACAAAAGCAATACGTGGATTAATTCAGTAGTCACAAAAAATGAAATAAAAAGAGACATCAGCCGAACACATCGCTCTTTTACATATAGTAATATTAATAGAGGAATTAAATATTTTAAAAATCTTGCCCTAAAATATTAACTCGTGCTTCGTAGCGAAGCTACTTCGCAGAGTAGCATTTTTTTAAGTTTGGAATTGATAAAATGAATTTTTTGTGGTATGAATATTAAAAAAATTAAGTCTTTCTTAATGCTTTACTATTACCAAAAGAGATACTGAATTCATTCTTCTCCTTTAAGAGTTCAGGTTAAGGCTGATATGAAAAAGGTGCGGGACAAAAATCTTTTCACCCCCGGACTCATATTAAAAATCAAAAATCTAACGACTTTTTTTTTAGCAGCAAACAAAACGAACAAAGGAAATCACAGGGCAAGAACTTGACGGAGACCGTTCTCTAATCGAAATAACTCCTCTTTTTTCAACTCTCCAATCTTATTTAGAACTCTGCTTTTGTCAACAGCCCGTATTTGATCGCAAACAGCAACTGCTTTTTTGTCCAGGCAATTCACTTCTATAGTTAACGGTGGCCTTGGCTTTCCAGCAGTGGATAGAGGAATAACAACAATTGTTCGTCTTGCTTGATTAATGATAGTTGCCCCAATTATCACGCACGGTCGTTTTTTTTTGATCTCTGATCCAATGGTGGGGTCTAAATTAACCCAATAAATATCACCACGTTTCAGAATCAATTCCATCTCCTATGGTTACGTTCCAATCTTCCATTTCTCTATTGAGGGCATCGTCTTCTTCAACTTCGCATGCACATTGATATAGAGCTTTTTCTCTGCGTTCAATCTCTTTTTCAATAAGCTCCGACAGCACTTTACTTCTTTTTCCAGGAGGTATATGAACTTTCATCCGGGTATATAGATCGTCTGCCATCGAAATGAGGACTTTTTGCATATTACACCTCCTTTAAAATATATGTAAGATATAAGACATAATATATAATATATCCAAAAATATTTTTTGTCAAGTTTTTAAACAAATTTTTTATGTTTAGTAATTATATGCTCACTTGAATGTTCAAATGTTCAAAACAATACCTTTTGAGGATTTGTCATTGAGTGCTTTAAAGGTTTTTATGGTTATCTTTTGAGTACTATTAAACCGGACGGCAGCAATTTAATAGACTTGCTGCACTACGTCCGGATCTTTCCGGCTGCGTGGATGGGCAGGAATAAAAGAACTTGATTAGCCTTTTAGCCTGCCCATCCAACTGATCTAACTCTTTTAGGGCCCTTGACTATTCCCAGGGGGTTCTTTTTGTAAAAACCACCCCCTGGACCCCCGCAAAAACTTTTGTTTAAGGCCCTTCGGGCCTATTTTTTTTTAACTTCGCGTCTCTTCGCGTACCTTCGCGGTTAAAATTAGAATTGCTGCCATTTTAACAAAAATTCTAATTCTGCAATAAAAAAATTAAAGACCTCGATTTAATCCTTTCTCTTCTCTTTTATATTTTCACCTCTTCCATGGTTCCCCAGGTTTTACCTTTTTTCAAAACCACTTTCAAAGATACGTTTAATTTAACAGCATTTTCCATCTCGGTTTTCACTATTTTACACAGTCGGCCCTCTTCCTCCTGCGGGTATTCAAAGATTAATTCGTCATGCACCTGCATGATCAGCCGACTCTTCATGTTTTTCAATTCTTTATGGATATTAATCATGGCGATTTTGATGATATCTGCAGCACTACCCTGTATAGTAGTATTGATGGCCATTCGCTTGCCATTCTCTTTGACAGTCCTGTTGGAACTGAGGATTTCAGGAATGTTTCGCCGCCTGCCGGAAATGGTTTTTACTTCAGGGTCTGCTTCGGCCCTGGCAATCACATCATCCATAAAGGCTTTGACCCCGGGATACTTTTCAAAGTACATATCGATAAAATTCTGAGCCTCTTTGTAACCCACACCCAGTTCTTTTGAAAGCGAATAGGGACCGCTGCCATAAAGGATTGAAAAATTAATCACCTTTGCCCGCTTTCTCCTCTCTTTCTCTGTCAAAAAAAGATCTTTGCCAAACACGGTGTCTGCTGTATGTTGATGGATGTCAAAATCTTTTTCAAAGGCTTCGATAAGATTTTTATCCTTTGAGAAATGAGCCATGACTCTCAGTTCGATCTGGGAATAGTCAGCAGCCAGCAGCCATTTGTCCCCCTCGGAAACAAAGGCATCCCTGACATTAATACCCCCGGTCTCACCCACCGGGATATTCTGTAAATTGGGGTTGGAGGAGGAGAGACGGCCGGTGGCTGTGACGGTCTGGTTAAAGGAGGTATGGACCCGGTGGTTGTCGTCCACTGTTTCCATTAACCCTTCCAGGTAGGTGGATAATAATTTTTTGTAAGTCCTGTAATCGATGATTTTTGCGACTATAGGGAAACTCTTTAACTCATTCAATACTTCGCTGTCAGTGGAATAGGTTTTGGTTTTCCTGGTCCTTTTTTTAATCGGCAGATTCATCTTTTCAAATAACAACTCCCCCAACTGCTGCGATGAATTGAGATTAAATGTATACCCGGCAAGGGAAAAGATTTCCTGTTCGATTGCTTTGATTTGATTTTCAAATTGTCTGGCTGCTTTTTTTAAAAATTCCATATCCACTCGCACACCCTCGTATTCCATATCGGTCAGTACTTTCACTAAAGGCATTTCAATGGTTTCATATAAATGTCTTAATCCCTTTTTATCGATATCACTGGCCAGGTGCTTAACCAATTGGAGGGAGAGATAGGAGTCATCGATGCAGTACCGACTCAACCGTTCCAGGTCAACGGAAAGCAGCGGTGCCTGGTTCTTGCCTTTGCCCACCAGGTCGTCATATTCCACCTGTTTGTAATTTAAGATTTCATAGGTCAGGTCCTTGAGGTTGTGGGCCCGGCGGTTGGGATGGATCAAATAAGACATCACCATGGAATCGTCTTTGATCCCGTTGACTTCAATACCGTACTTTTTCAGGTGCAATATGTCGAATTTCAGGTTATGCCCTGTTTTTTTTATCGATTCACTTTCAAAGAGTTCTCCCATTTCCGCTTTAAAATCTTCGAAATCAAAAGTGATATCCTTTCCCTGCGATTCGTGATACACAAAAGGGATATAATAACCTCCTGTATCAAAGGAGATGGAAAGCCCCACGATCTTTGCTTTGAAAAATTCAAGGTGCGTGGTTTCCAGGTCATAGGCAACATATTTTTCCTTTAAAATCCGCTCCTTTAACGCCTTTAATTGGGAACGGCTTTTGATTATCCCATATTTTACATCCAATTGGGTTTTTGCTTTTTCTTTAACTCTTTCCCCTTTGTCGCCGGCCTTTAATCGTTTCAACAAGCTATTGAAGGATAATTTTTCATAGAGCGCGATTAATTGATCGCTGATTGTATCCTTAAAGGGTTCATATTTAAAATCAACATTCATTTCAGGGGCATTGGAGAGGTCGATCAATTGTTTGGAAATATGGAGCGAATCGAGGTTGGTTTTTATTTTGTCTTTGAGTTTTTCCGCCACCTCCTCCAGATGGTCCAGGAGATTATTCACAGAGCCGAATTGGTCGATAAGTTTTATTGCCGTTTTTTCACCTACACCCGGTACACCGGGAATATTATCCGAGGTATCACCGGTGAGGGATAAATAATCCACAATTTGCTCAGGGTAGACGCCGAAATGATCCTTTATCCCCGAGCCATCCAGTTTCTCTTTTAATTTGGGATGAAAAACAGTAATATTTCCTTTGACCAGTTGAAAGAGGTCCTTATCAGCGGTAAAAATAACCACCCGGTTCCCTTTTGCCTCTTCAATTTTTGAGATACTGGCAATGATATCGTCTGCCTCAAATCCCTCCAATTCAAGGGCAGGGATTCCCCTGGCGTCTAAATATTCTTTAATATGGGGCAATTGGGCCAGTAATTCTTCGGGTGGTGCTAAGCGTTTGGCTTTATATTCATCGAACAATTGATGGCGGAAGGTCTTTCCCCCCACATCAAAAGCGACCCCGATTCGATCGGGGTTTAAATCCCTTATTAAATTCTCCACACGGGTCACAAAACCATAGGTGGCCCCCGTAGGCTCACCTTTCAGGGTTCTCATATTCCGATTGGAATAAAAAGAACTAAAAACCAAATACATCCCATCGATCAATAAAATAGTCTCAGCCATTGGCCTCTCCCTGAATTTGAATGATTTAACGTCCGGAAATTTTTACATATACTCTTTTCTTTCATAAACGTTTTATATCATAATGGCCGCGATTAATCAAGTTCACAAATCGTTTAGCTAAAAAGAACTCAAGTACTGAATTCCCTAATTACTCTTCTTCATTGTTAGCCAGGTATTCCAGTACCATTTCATCCAGTGATACATCATTCATTGATTGTGTTTCCATGGATAAGAGATGCATAAATTTTCCACCTTTTAATTCAGTAATCACTTCATCATGCTGGTGTTTCATTATGACTTTTATTCGTTTTCTGATATCGGATTTTTTGGCCAAATGGCCGTAGCCGAGCCGTCGTGACAACAATATCTCACCATTGTGATAAACCAGCGTTTCTACAATAGGATTCTCCTGGCCCTTATCCTCTGTCTGGATATGGAACGTTTCGTCCCTGTACTTAACGTCTGTGTTGAAACCTACTATCATAATGTAAATATAATAATCCATTATGCATTTATTGTCAAGAGGGGAAAAAAAAGGTAAAATAACCCATCGGAAAAAAACAAATGAAAAAACTAACAAACAAAATTGCCGTACTACTGGATAAATTCAAGACCTCCGAACATCTCTTTATGATCATCATCCCCATTATCATTGGCCTTTTGGGTGGACTGGGAGCCATCGTACTGCGGTCTTTGATCCATCTTTTCCAGGTCATCCTGTGGGGCAATGAGGAATACGCGGCAAACTGGCTGCAAACCATCCTGGTGCCTGCAGGCGGCGCGCTTATCGTAGGACTGATTATTCATTTTTTTTCAAAGGAAGCCAAAGGCCACGGCGTACCTGAGGTGATGGAAGCCATATCCCTGAAAAACGGCGTCATCAGACCCCGGGTGGTGGTCAGTAAAGTAGTGGCTTCGGCATTGACCATTGCCTCTGGTGGTTCTGTGGGTAGAGAAGGCCCCATTGTCCAAATCGGTTCTGCTATTGGATCGACATTGGGACAAATTTTCAAAATATCAAAACGGCGAATGCAAACACTGGTCGGATGTGGTGCAGCCGCAGGAATCGCTGCTGCTTTTAATGCACCCATCGCAGGCGCTATGTTTGCAGTGGAAATCATTCTGGGAGATTTTGCCATTAGCCAATTCTCACCTATCGTGATATCCTCTGTTACAGCCACAGTGATCTCCCGGATGAAATACGGCAATTTCCCGGCCTTCCAGGTTCCTAAATACGAACTGGTTCACCCGGTGGAATTAATACCCTATGCCCTCCTGGGCTTGATTGCCGGAGCTGTGGGTATCCTGTTTGTCAAAACCTTATACTATTTTGAAGAAAAATTTGACAGTGTCAATATCTCCGACTATTATAAAACCGTCATGGGCGGCGTACTGCTGGGGATTGTGGGGCTCTCCTTTCCCCACATCTTCGGTGTAGGATACGCGGCTATGGATGAAGCGCTGCTGGGAAAAATGGAGGTCTGGTTATTATTTGCACTGATATTTGTAAAGGTTCTGGCCTCTTCCCTTACCCTTGGGAGCGGCAGTTCCGGCGGCATCTTCGCACCATCGTTATTCATGGGAGCCATGACCGGCGGGTTTTTCGGAAACGTATTACACAAACTTTTTCCTGCTGTTACTGCAGGACCCGGGGCCTATTCATTGGTGGCCATGAGTGCGGTAGTCGCGGCCACCACCCACGCTCCCATTACTGCCATCCTTATCATCTTTGAAATGACCGGCGATTACAAAATTATCCTACCCCTGATGATTGCCACTATCATCAGCCAGGTGGTGACCCGCAAACAAAAAGGCTCTATATATACGCTGAAACTGATGAAAAAAGGTATCAATATCCATGAAGGTAAAGAAATCAATATTTTAAAATCCATGAAAGTGAAAGATGTGATGCGAAACAGCATCGACATCATCTCCCCAAGAACATCGATGAAGGATATGATTGAACGCTTTATCAATTCCCCTCATTCCTATTTCTATATCAAGGATGAGTCAGGGAAAATTAGTGAAAAAATTTCACAGGTCGAGTTGAGTGCCATTGCACCTGATTATGAAAATCTAAAAGATTTTGTGGTGGCAGATGATATCTCGACTCCCAATCAACTGGTGGTGACGGAAGAGGATAACCTGGATTATGTGATGCGGGAATTTGGAAAAGAAAACATAGGTGAAATCCCAGTGGTTTCCAGTAGAAATGACACTCACATCCTGGGCACTGTGTGGCGACGGGATGTGATCTCTGCTTATAACAAAGAAATTCTTAAACGAGACCTGGCAGGCGAAGTCTCTAAATCCTTAACCAATGTCTCCTACAGCAAAATGGTGGAGGTGACGGGCGATCTCTTCCTCCTGGAAATTGATGTGCCTGCGACTTTTATCAATAAAAAAATCAAAAACCTGGATGTCAGGAATAAATACGGTGTGGATATTATTTTAATTAAGAAACACTCCATGGGAAAAGGAAAATCGTCACTCCCTCGAAAACCGGATGCCAATTATACTTTTGAAACCCATGATTCACTCCTCATCCTGGGCGAAAAAGAAAAGGTGGAGTATATGGGAAAATTATAGGGAATTGGAATGCCAGTATTAAAAGTGCCTAAAGTGAGCTAAAGTGCCTAAAGTTAAGGCGGCGCTTCGCGCCATATACCTTTTTAGCTCTAAAAAGGTACCGCGCCAATTTATTGGCGCACCACAACTTTAGGCACTTTAGGCACTTCCTACTTTAGGCACTTTATCTGATAAACCCTGCAGCTGCAATGATTTCATTATCATAAAAAACACCAATCTGGCCAGGGGTGACGGATTTGGCCGGTTTTACAAATGCGGCCTTTATAAAATACGGCGATACCTCGCGGACGATAGCTTCATAAAACGGGCTCAAGTACCTGAATTTGGTTTTCAACACCTCTCCTACCTTTATCTGCCGCCAGAACACTGGTTTTATAACTGTCACGCTGTGAGAGTAAAGGTCTTTTTCCTCTCCCAGGGTAATGGTATTGTTTTTGACATCCTTTTTGATGACATAGCGTTTCCGGTCCGAAGAAAACCGCGTGCCCCGACGCTGACCAATGGTAAAATAGACCGCTCCCTTATGCCGACCGATTTTATGACCATTAACATCCAGGATATCCCCCTCCTGGAAATATCGTGGGAGGAGATGGCCTTTTAGAAACGCCATTAAATTCCGATCATGCAGGAAACAGACATCCTGGCTCTCCTCCTGGTGGGCCAGGGGTAAACCCTTTACCATCTCCCGTACCGCTGCCAGAGGAACTGTTGATAAAGGGAAAAGTACATGCTTTAAGGCTTGATTTCCAATCATGGAGAGGAAATAGATTTGCGATTTGTTCCTCTCTTCAGGTTCGCTCAGGAAAAAATCGCCGTTGATCTGAATTTTTCTGGCATAATGTCCCGTGGCATAAAAGTCTGCCTCTTCCTTTTGAAGAGCTTCTTTCATCAGTAAGTTAAATTTGATTTTTTTGTTGCAGACCACACAGGGATTGGGGGTCAGACTGTCTGCATAAGCACCGATAAAATAATCAATAACCTTCTCCTTAAAAGCCTGTTTTACATCGATGGTTTTAAAAGGAACCTTCAATATCTCAGTGAGAGATTTTATTTTTTCAAAACGTTCCTCTTCACCCTCCAGACCCAGTTTCATGGTTAAGGCATGAACCTCATAGTTTTGTTCCTTTAATAATATAATGGCTGCGGTTGAATCTTTGCCTCCGCTAAAACCGACAACGACTCTTTTTTTGCTCATACTGCAATTATACATTATTGGAATTTAAAAAACATTAGATTAAGTAGCTAATATGGGATACCTTTTAAGCTAGGGTTTTTTCATTAACAATTGACCATTAACTATTGATTATTGATTATTAATTATTCTCCCTCTTTCCTCTGGCACTTAACTGAACTGAATGGTCAATAATCAATGATCAATTATTAATTATTAATGGGGGAAAGGGGCGATGGAATGATGGTAAAAAAAAAGGAGGGGATATCCCCTCCTTTGTCAACTTCCGGTTCTTTATTTTCCCGAAGTTATTTTTCTCCTTCAGCTCCTTCAGGCGGCCATTCTGGTCTCTCTCTCTGTTCCATTTTTCTCCATGATTTTCTCATATCCCTGTGTCTCATCATTTTATGCATCCGCTCCTTTTTAAGCGCTTCGATCTTTTCTATCTGTTCAGGAGTCAGAAGATTTCTTAAATCCAGCAGGTAGTTGATATGATCGACTTGTGAATCGGTTCTCATTTTGGCAATCGCCCGGATCATCTTTTCCATCTTACTGCGATCAATTTGATCACTTTTTAGATAAGAGTTAAACTTCAGTTCCTGGACTTTGATATCAGCCTGTTTTCTAATCTTGGATTCCTGGAAAAGCTCCTCCATTTTCTCTATCTTGGTGACTTGCTCTTGGGTCAATCCGATATCATCTTTATTTCTCAAGAGCATTTTAGCGGGGAAAAGATTTTTCTCTGCCATCATGATCCCGAACCTGGCATGCCTCATCATTTTGCGCTGCATAGGAGCTGACTCTAGCGTGATAGTGAAGGAAGCGAACACAAGGCCGGTAATAAGAAGAATGATTACTTTTTTACTCATTTGGTCCTCCTTTGTTATGTTATTGTTTAATTTATTTTTTTTCATTCTCATATGATGAAACAAGCGAGGTATGAATTTCTTGCAAAAAAAGGATAGAGAATTATAAACTCAGGTTAACTGGCGTTTGTCAATGGTAGGGGGATTTTCAGTTTCCCAAAATTCAAAATGCTGATTTGATGGGGGTTTCCGGTTTTTTAGTAATGGTTTTACCTCAAAACACGTAGGTACACGATATTG
>Ga0180438_10000528_pt1 | contig 73923 bp, 67 predicted proteins | sample SS_ome_12_FD_132455 | JGI IMG/M metagenome (GOLD analysis project Ga0180438, IMG submission 132455) | Hypersaline lake sediment archaeal communities from the Salton Sea, California, USA - SS_3_D_2 metaG | ecosystem: Environmental > Aquatic > Non-marine Saline and Alkaline > Hypersaline >...
ATGCCCCTTGCCAGCATTCCGACGATATCATCGAAGTACGCGCGGTTGCTAGTAAGCTCCTCGGCCAGAGGTAGTGGAAGGGCTCGTTCCTTCTGCGCCATATCATCACCTCGTTCTGGCGCTTGGTTTCAATATCTTTCCTGAGATATTGTAGTAATTTATTAACTACTTGTCAAGATTGAAGATAAAATTTGTCTTTGGTAAAATAAAGACACAATTAAATAATATTTTATGGCGATTACTAAAAAAGAGACAGCTAAAATCGCTGGTCTTGCTCGTTTAGATTTAAATGAAAAAGAAATTGTAAATTTTACCGAGCAGCTATCAAGCGTTTTAGATAATTTTAAAAAACTAAATGAAGTTAATACGGATGGTGTTGAGCCAACAAGCCAAGTGACAGGACTTTATAATATTGGACGCAAGGACAACCCAATTTTAGATTGGAAAACAGATCCTGATCTAAAGAAAAATAAAGAATTACTATTGAAAAATCTTTCGCCTAATCAAAAAGAAAAGGAATTTATCAAGGTCCCGGGAGTTTTTTTAGAATAACATGAAACTTAATGAGTTAACATTGAAAGAAGCAAGTGAGGGACTGAAAGAAAAGAAATTTTCTTCGGTTGATATTGCTAAAGCTTGTTTAGACAGAATCAAGAGTGTTGATAAGAAAATCAATGCCTATCTTTTAGTTGATGAAGAAGGCGCGTTAAAATCAGCAAAAGAATCAGACAAAAGAAGAAATAAGGGTAGGGCAAAAAGCGGGATAGATGGCGTGCCTTACAACCTTAAAGATGTGTATTGTACCAAAGGGATGAAAACAACCGCTGCCTCAAAAATATTAGAGGATTTTGTGCCGCCATATTCGGCAACTGTTTATGAAAAATTAAGTGACGCTGGGGCGGTGCTTTTGGGTAAAGTTAATACTGATGAATTCACCATGGGCTCTTCCACGGAAGCTTCTGCTTTCGGCGTGACGCGAAACCCTTGGGACTTAAACCGAGTTTCTGGCGGTTCGTCTGGTGGCTCAGCTGCCTCAGTTGCGGCTGATGAATGTATTTTTTCACTGGGCACTGATACTGGTGGCTCTATTCGCCAGCCAGCGAGCTTTAATTCTGTTGCAGGGCTTAAAGTGACTTATGGACTTGTTTCGCGTTATGGTGTGATGAGCTATGCCTCAAGCTTTGACACAATCGGACCACTGGCCAAAAGAGTAGAGGATGTAGCGATAATCTTAAATTTGATAACTGGCAAAGATCCCAAAGATGGAACGACCGTTACTAAAAAACTTCCTGATTATACCAAATCATTCAAAAATGATGCTAAAAAAATAAAAATTGGTTTGCCAAAAGAATTTTTTGGTAAAGGGATTGATACAGAGGTAATCAAAGTGATAAGTAAAGCTGTTGAAGATATAAAAAAGATGGGAATGGAAGTTGAAGAGACGAGTTTATCTATGACGGAATATGCGATTGCTCTTTATTATATTATTGCCAAAAGTGAAGTTTCTTCAAATTTAGCTCGTTTTGATGGCATAAAATATGGGGCATCTACACTAAAAGAAGTAAGAGACAAGAGACAAGAAACAAATTTATTATCGGTATATTCAAGAACAAGAGGGCAGTGCCTTGGAGCAGAAGCCAAAAGATCAATAATGCTTGGCACATACACTTTATCCTCTGGGTACTATGAAGCTTATTACAAAAAAGCAAGCCAAGTCCGTACTCTTATTAAAGAGGAATATGAAAAAAATTTTCAAAAGTTCGATCTCCTACTCTCCCCTGTCTCCCCTACTCCTGCCTTCAAGGTTGGAGAAAAGGTGTCTGACCCATTAAAGATGTATTTATCTGATGTTCATACTGTTCCTATTAATCCAGCCGGGATTCCTGCTATGAGTGTGCCGGCAGGATTCACCAAAGATGGTCTGCCAGTTGGTTTACAGATTATGGGCCCACAGCTAGGAGAGTCAGAGATATTAAGATTTGCTAAAAAGTTTGAGGAAAATACGCCTTGGCATAAAGAAAAACCTAAAATTTAATTATGCGTGAAAGAAGACACAGTTTTAATAAAAGACCTTTTTACAAAAAAAGAAGATATAGTCTTCCCAAGGATAAACGTTACAAAACAAAAAAAATACCTTACAGCAAAAAAAATCGCAGATTTACTCAACCAGCTGAACAGCATGTTTTTGAGATGTTTTTGAAAAGCATTTGGTCAGCGGCTACCTGGCCTTTTGCCAAATTAAGAGCCAAAACCTCAAAACTTCCAGAATTAAATAAAGAAAAAATAAAAAAATGGTGGCATGATATAGAAGAAATGGAGCGCAAAAATGATTTTCGCGGCGCAGTCATAGAATCAGATAAAATCTTTTTCTATTGTCTTAAGTATATGAATTTTGAAGGAGATACGTTTGCCCAAAAACTAAAAAATGCAAGAACCAGATTTTCAACCACAACCTATAATAATCTTTGGCAGGCGCATCGTGCTCGCAATAGAATTGTTCATGAAGCAGAACATGAAATAAATTCCATGGAAGCGATTAACACAAAAAAGAAATTTCATAATGGTTTAAAAGAACTGGGGGTTTTATGAGCAAACTATATGGTGCAATTACTGGTTTATTGATTGGGGTAATAGCAGCAATCATCTGGATTTTTGTTGATACAGCTACTAATAGAGATTGTAGTTCTTTGTATATCTGTTCAACAAGTAAGCTTTTTACTTTTGGTCCACTTTATATTGTTTTAATTTTAGGCGGAGCTGGTTTAATCTTAGGATTATTGATTGGCTGGTGGATAGATAAGAAAAAAGAAAAAAGATAATAAATGCCTTTTAAAACTACAATTGGACTTGAAATTCACGTTCAGCTTAAAACTAAAAGCAAAATGTTTTGTGGTTGTTCTAATATGTCAGAAAATGAAAATGGCAAGGAACCAAACACCCGTGTTTGCCCCGTTTGTATGGGTTTTCCAGGCACCTTGCCCGTTGCTAATATTGAAGCTATCAAAAAAACAATAATGACAGGACTCGCTTTAAATTGCGAAATACCAAATGAATCGAAATTTGACCGCAAGCATTATTTTTATCCTGATTTACCCAAAAATTTTCAGATTTCTCAGTATGATGAACCATTTGCTCGGCTTGGCGAATTACAAATTTTAGATCCAGATTCCAGTAAATCAAAAAAAATCGGCATTAATCGTGTTCATTTGGAAGAGGACGCAGGAAAATTAGTTCACCCTGAAGGAGCTGAATATTCTTTAGTTGATATGAATCGATGCGGGACTCCGTTGATGGAGATAGTAACTGAGCCAGATATTGATTCACCTGAGCTCGCTAAAAAATTTTTAAAAGAGCTTCGTTTGATTGTGCGTTATCTTGATGTTTCTAATGCCGACATGGAAAGAGGACAGTTGCGCTGTGATGCGAATATATCTATTCAGCGAAAATCCGAAATCCGAAATCCGAAATCCGAAACAAATTCAAAATCCAAAAAACCAAATTCAAAGACCGTGACATCTCCCATTATTGAAATAAAAAACATGAATTCTTTTAGAGCGGTGGAGCGAGCTTTAAAATATGAAGAAGAGCGACTAAGAGAAGACTTTGATGATGAAATTGGCGATATGAATAAAAAAACAAGAGCCTGGATTGAAAAACAAGGAGTCACTAAACCAATGCGAGTCAAAGAAGAAGCAAGTGATTATCGTTATTTTCCTGAACCAGACATTCCGCCAGTTTTGATAGATAAAAAAATTAAAGACGAACACGGAATCATGATTCATCTTATTGATATTAAGAGGAGAATGCCAGAGTTGCCTCAAGCAAAAAGAGAAAGGTATAAACTTTTAGGATTAAAAGAAAAAGCAATAGAATCACTTGTTAATAAAATTGGTTATAGCAATTATTTTGACGAAGTGGTTGAAGCTGGTGGAGAGCCACAAAAGGTATACGATTATATGGTAAATGAAAAATTAGGCACCAAGATCAAGATAAAGCATATGGTTGAGGCCTTTAAACTTTTAAATTCAGGGGAAATTTCAAATAAAATTTTAAAAAGTATATTACCTGAAATGATTGAAAGTGGAAAGTCTGCCAAAGAGCTTATAGGAGAAAAAGGACTAAAACAGGTGAGCAATGCGGAAGACCTTAAAAATATAATTAAGGAAGTGATTAAAGAAAATCCAAAACCAGTTTCTGATTATAAAGGTGGTAAAGAGCAAACTTTTGGTTTTTTGGTCGGTCAAGTCATGCAAAAAACCAAGGGTCAAGCAAATCCCGCACTTACCAATAAGCTCTTGCGTGATATGTTAAAATAAAATTAATAATTTGTGCGTACTATTAAGGAGGGGAGTGAGAAGATATTTTGAAAATAATAATAAGGAGAAAGCTCCTCGTTCGGCATATGAGGCAATGGAAGAGATAGCCAATGCCCTTGAGAGAGTGAGATTTTATGACTATGTTGATCAATCGCAAAAACCATGGCGCTTGATTTGGAAATCCTTTTTGCGTGGTATTGCTCAGGGTTTTGGTTTTGTTATAGGCACAACGATAGTAATTTGGCTTTTGGCGACTTTAATGTCAAAATTGGGGGGCTTGCCTGCAGTCGGTAGATTTTTTGAATTTATTGGGAACTTGTTAGTAACTCCTCCAACCTCGCAATAATAAAAGACAATACTAATTAAATATTTTATATGCAAAATTTGGACAATTTAAAAGTTTCAGAAGGTGATCGCAATCCTGTTCCTTTGGAGAAAAAAAGAAATGGCCTGGGAGCTAAAGCTATAATAATCGTTATTATCCTTAGCTTGATTTTTGGTATAGTCGGCGGAGGGGCTGGCGTTGCGCTTCTTTTAACTAAGGGCGGCTCATTCTTACAAAGATATTTAGATTTAGATGAGCCGGCTTTGCCTGCTGCTGTTTCAGAAAAACTTCGTCTTGAAGAGAGCTCGAAAATTATTGATGCCGTTGAAAAAGTCAAACCATCGGTTGTAAGCATTGTCTCAACCAAAGAAGTGCCAGGATTTTTTACCCAAACAACCACTCAACAGAATTCCGGCTCTGGCTTTATTATTACAAACGATGGGCTGATAATGACAAATAAGCATGTAGTTAGTGATTCTAATGCCACTTATACTGTCTTTACTAATGATGGTCGTAATTTTGAAGCAAAAGTTCAATCACTGGATCCATTTAATGATTTAGCAGTGATAAAGATAGAGGCCAAAGATCTGCCTGTCGTAGAATTAGGTGATTCTGATCAACTGCGTATTGGTCAATATGTTCTTGCTATTGGCAATGCCTTGGGTGAGTTTCAAAACACTGTGACTTTGGGCATTTTGTCAGCAAAGGAAAGAAATATTGAAGCTTCAGGCGGAAACGGCTTAAGTGAAGCTTTAGAAGGTCTTCTGCAGACAGATGCAGCCATTAATTCGGGCAATTCTGGCGGTCCCTTGGTAAATTTGGAAGGGCAGGTCGTTGGAGTCAATGTAGCTGTTGCAAGCCAGGCTGAAAATATAGGTTTTGCCATTCCTTCAAACTTAATTAAAACTGCAATTGAAAGCATAAATCAAAATAATGGTAAAATCGTTCGTCCATATATAGGAGTGCGTTATGTTTCTCTTACTCCAGAGATCTCTAAAAATAATAATTTGCCAGTTGATTATGGCGCTTATATTTATTCTAATAATCTTGCTTTACCCGCCGTTGTAACTGATAGTCCTGCAGCTAAGGCCGGCTTGAAGCAGGGCGATATAATTATAGCAATTAATGATGAAAATATTGAAGTTGGCAATTCATTAACGCGTCTGATTCAAAAATATCAACCAGGAGATGAGATTGAAATAACATATTTAAGGGAAGGAAATGAAAATAAAGCAAAATTGATTTTAGCAAGCACTAATTAAATAGGTGAATAAAATTCCCACGGGTGTTGATTTGCGGCAGTGCCACAACACGGGTTCCCGTGGGTTTTTGTGTCTTTCGGCCATCATATACCCTCCCTTTACGCCACAACGGCGGCACGTCTCTTGGGTCTCTTGGCTCCTCGTTTGGCATGTTTGCTAGTTTTCCTATGTCGCAGTTTTGTTTTTCGTGTTTTCTTCTGGGGATCTTTGGTGATTAGTAGTGCTGCAATGGCGTCGATTATGGCTGTGGTGACTTGTTCTCGGTCGAGGTTGTCGTCTGGCGAAGCAATGAACTGGCGGATTCGCTTCCCACGGATGCTGAAGATAGCATAAAGATCACCAGTAGCCTTGTCCACGAAGAGAGCAAGCCCACAAGTGAAGGTGGTTGAGGTTCCTGCAACACCTTCTCCGTGGAAACGAACCTCCACTCCATTGCAACCGCAGAGTGGGCACTTCTGCCAGAGCAGACGATGATATACCACGCGATCACCTCCTTCGATGGCCATCAAATAATTTAGCTTATTTTGACTACTCTGTCAAGGCAAGCCAAATCTTTAATGAGATTAATATTTTTATTTGACAGATATATTTTAGTTAGTTTTTTTAGCTGAAATGATTGTCGTGGATCAATTTCAAACAAGATAACACCATTTTTTGTCAGGCATTTCTTTACTTGTTTGAGAAATTTTTCGATAATTTCAAGCCCATCTTTTCCTCCGTCAAGAGCATTTATGGGTTCATATTTTAAATCCTCACTAATCCATTTGGGGTCAAGATAGGGAAGATTAGCAATAACAATATCAAATGAAATTTTAGGTATATTTTTGAATAAGTTAGATTTGAAAAATCTAACCTTGACTTTGTGTCTTTGGGCATTTTTTCGTGCAATTTTTAGAGCTTGAGTTGAAACATCCGAAGCATAAAGACCGGCCTTTTTGTTTTTTCCAATAGAAATAATTATATTTCCTGAACCCGTGCCTATATCAAGTATTTTTGCCTTCTTTTTATTAAATTTTAATGCTTCCTCGACTAAAATTTCTGTTTCAGGACGGGGGATTAAAACATTTTCATCAACATAAAAATCAAGACCAAAAAACTCTTTATAATTAGTGATATAGGTTATTGGCTCTTTCTTTTTCCGTCGAGAAATTAGTTTCTTGTATAAATCAACTTGTTTTAAGTTTAACTTTTTGTCTAAATTTAAAAATAGCCACTCTTTATTTTTTATTAAACAAAAAGATAATAAAATCTCAGTATCCAGAACTGAAGTTGAAGAGTTCTTTAATTTTTCACTACCAAATTTAAGAGCTTTTTTTATGTTCACCTATATACTAAATTTTTAATTCATAATTCATTGTTTTCTTTGTATTTATTCTCTTCTTCTTTTAAAGCTTCAATTAATTGATCCATTTCTCCATCCATAATGCGAGGGAGATTATGCAAAGTTAAATGAATTCGGTGGTCGGTTACTCTGTCTTGGGGAAAATTATAAGTTCTTATTTTTTCCGAGCGGTCACCTGAGCCAACCATTAGACGCCTTGTTTCTCCTTTTGACTTTTTTTCGTCCTCTTGCTGTTTGGCAAGTATCCGTGAGCGCAGAATTTTCATTGCTTTGTCTTTATTTTTAATTTGGCTGCGCTCATCCTGGCAGGCAACAACTGTGCCAGTTGGTAGGTGGGTAATTCTTACTGCCGAGTCAGTCGTATTAACACTTTGCCCGCCATGTCCAGAGGCGCGAAAAGTATCAATGCGCAAGTCTTCACTCTTTATTTCAATATCACTTTCTTCTGCTTCAGGGAAAACTGCGACTGTCGCTGCAGAGGTATGAATCCTGCCTGATTTTTCTGTTTCGGGAATGCGCTGAACGCGGTGAACCCCGCCTTCAAATTTTAAGTACCCATAAGCACCCCTGCCTTTGACCTCAAAAATTATTTCTTTTATGCCGCCAATAGGGGTTCTGTTTGAAGATTGAATTTCTGTCTTTAGCCCGTTATTTTCTGCAAATCGGCTGTACATTCTAAATAAATCAGCGGCAAATAGTTCTGCCTCATCTCCACCAGTGCCTGCCCGTATTTCAATGATGGCATTTTTTTCATCATTGAGATCTGGGGGAATAAGTTCACTTTTGATAATTTTATTTAGCTCTTCTTTTTCTTTTTTCAAGTTTTTGAATTCCTCTTCTGCAATTTTGACCATTTCTTTGTCTTCTTCGCTTTGTATCAGTTCTTCAGTTTCTTTGATGTCAGCTTCAACACGCTCTAAGCTGTCAATTTTTTGGACAATGCCTTTCAATCGCATCTGCTCTCTGCCAAGCTCTCCCATTTTTTTAGCATCAAAAACTTCACCGGGTTTTCCTAACTTTAGCTCTATCTCTTTTAGACTTTTCTCTAGTTCTTTTTTGATTTTAGCTATATCCATAAGGTAATTATAACTTTTATTGGGTTGTTTTCAAAGAAAAGGGCCGAAAACAGGAGTGTTAATCGGCCCTTAAGGGCAAGCTTGAGCCGCTTCAAGCGACAAGTCACCTCCTCTATGAAGGTAGTTTGGGTGGCGAGAACATGCGGATTCCGTAGACTATTCCACCTGCGGTTGCGATCAGGGCGCCGAAGAGATATAAAGCTTGGTGGGAGGAGGAGTACATCTTGATACCGGCGATCCAGATGGCGGCAAGCCCGCAGGCGAGCCCTATCCAGGCGCAGATCGTGCTTGCCTTGCGGCTCTTTAGTTCGGTTGCTAGCTTGATGAGTACGGTAAAGGCAAGAAGCAGTCCGAGTAAAATCAAGAAACCTGTCATGGTCTGCATTTCCTTTCTCGGTTTAGGCAACCGTTGATTCTCGAGTATGCAAATAATAGCACAATAATAAAAAAAATCAATATTAGAATATATTTTTTAAACTGAAAACGGGCGGCGCAAACCGGTTAGGGGTTGGCCGCCCGTGTAGGACGTTTAGGACGCGGTGTGGGAGATGGCAGCTAGTTTACGACGAAATCGTACTCGTGGACGGTGTAACCGTCCTCGTCGTAAACGATGAGGTGCCACCCTCCCTGTAAATCGAGGTTGATACTGGTGTCCTTGTGCTCGAACCGGCATCCCCTCTCCTTGGGGGAGTTCCATCCGATGTAGTAGCCGGGCTCGGCACGGATTTGACAGTGAGAAGGTATCTCCTCCCGGAGCACATCCCCGGGGAAGACCTTCTGCAACGTCTCACCGCCGACAAACATCTCTTCGACGATGAGAATGGGCTTGTCAGCCGCTCCAGCTCTGAGTGTGGGTATGATGACTAATGCGGTGAGAAGAAGCATTGCCATCAAGACAACCAGTCCCCCTGCTACAGCGCTGGGGTTTTTCACAAGGTAACTCTTGATGAAGCTCATCAGGACGCCTCCTGTGCACTCCCCCAAGGGAGATTGAGTTTCAGTTCAGATACTTCCATTATATCATATTAAAAAGTGTTTGTCAATAGCTAGGCATATTTTTATCTTTATTTGTGATAAAATTAAATAAATAGAGAATAATATCCGTCATCGTTCAATCTCTTAGAAAAATAGATTATTATTTCTCTTTTCTAAATAGATTTCACTCTTGGCGGACTTCCTGAACTTTCTTCCGGATGGGAACAAAATTCAGGAGCGGGAGCATTTATGGAGATTTCTTCAAGTGAATTTGAAAACGGCAAAAGAATTCCTGACAAATATACCTGCGAAGGAGAAGATGTAAACCCGTCTTTAGAAATTTCTGGCGTACCTGAAAAGACACAAAGCTTAGCTTTGATTCTTGATGATCCTGATTCCCCAGGCAAAACTTGGGTGCATTGGCTCGTTTGGAATATTGACCCAAGCATTAAAAAAATTGAAGAAGGTTCTGTTCCAGGGGGCGCAATTCAAGGAACTACTGATTTTGGCAAAACACAGTATGGTGGCCCTTGTCCGCATGGCGGAACGCATCGCTATTTTTTCCGACTTTTTGCACTGGATGAAAAATTAGATTTGGTACAAGGCTCATCTCGTGATGAGCTTGAAAAATCTATGGAAGGGCATATTATTGAAAAGGCAGAACTTTCGGGAATGTATAGCCGTTAAAGAAAAAGATGAAAAATCAGCTATTGACTCTTAGTATTATTCAAAAAGGGGATAGAGTGCTTTTAGGAATGAAAAAACAGGGCTTTGGCAAAGGCTGGTGGAACGGATTTGGAGGCAAAGTAGAAGAAGGTGAAGAGTTGGATGAAGCAGCCAAAAGAGAGATAGATGAAGAAATCAAAGTTAAGGTCAATGCCCTTGAAGAGCGCGGAGTACTTTATTTCTCCTTTCTCGGAGATCCTAAGATTCTTGAAGTTCATATATATTCAGTGACCGAATTTAAAGGCGAACCACAAGAAACAAAAGAAATGAGACCAGTTTGGTTTGAGATTAAAAACATTCCTTATCATAATATGTGGCCTGCAGATTCAAAATGGCTGCCAGTTTTTTTAGAAGGGAAAAAGTTTGAAGGACGCATTGATTTTGATGAAGATAAAAATGTTTTAGGTTTTGAAATAAACGAAATTAAGCTTCAAGAGATAAAAAAATAGATGTAATTCTCTAAATAAAAATCGGGTCTGAACAGCGCTTGTGCGGGGCCTCATCTGTGAGGCTGATTAGCGCTTGCTCAGACCCAATGCGGGTCACGTACCTGTTACTGGGAGCTAGTTTCCTTCAATACATCGTCCCCATTAGGTATATTCCTACCTTCTTGAGGACCCAACAGCTACCGACCACGAGCACAGCACACACGGCGAACAGGACCAGCGCGACAACCAAGATACATAATACACGGACCAGAAAGGGGCTGTCCTTTGTGTCGCTGCGGTTCATAGGTTTTCACCCCCGGTGTAATCGGCTGTTGTTGCAATTTGGTGGTTTTTTCTAGTGAAGCACTGATTCGGCCGTTTCACTAGAATCATTTTCTCACAGGTGCGTGCTGGTTTTGTGACCTGCGTTTATTATAACTAAAAATTAAATAAAGTCAATATTTCATTAATAATGATTAAATTATAAAAGTGCCTTTTTTCTTAAATGTGCTAAAATAAATATTGTAATATGGATAAAGTTTATAACAAATTAATACGCGATAAAATTCCGGAGATTATTGAGGATGCCGGTGAAAAGCCCAAAATCAAGACCCTCAACCAAAAAGATTTTGTAAAAGAGCTGAAAAAGAAAGTTGTTGAAGAGGCGCATGAATTACAAAAAGCAAAAAATAAAAAAGATGTTTTAAATGAGCTGGTTGATATTCAGGAATTGATTGATGCTTTGCGTAAAGTCCATAAGGTAAGTCTAAATAAATTAATAAACACACAACAAGAAAAAAACAAAAAACGTGGCAGTTTTAGAAAAAGATTGTATCTTATTGGTACAAATATCAAAAAATAAATAATTATCCGCCTTCGCTCTCGATGCTTCACATCGAATTCTTCATTCGTGTTTCGCTCGGGATGCTACGGCGGACTTCCTGAACTCTCTTCCGGATGGGAGTGAGATTCAGGAGCGGGAGGGAATTATGGAAAAAAAGACTATTTGGATTATTATTTTATCTATTATACTAATCGTCGGGATAATTGTGGTTCTTTGGCTGATTTATGGAGGGAAAACTGAGGAAGAGACAGAGGCAACTGTTTCTCCATCGCAAGGCGAAGGTTATATTAATGTTGGTACTGAAGCAGCGCATAATTTAATAGAAGAAAATCCAGATATCATCATTATTGATGTTTCATCTAAATATGATGAAGGACACATACCAGAAGCTTTAAATTATTATGTTGGAGATGGTTCATTGGACGTCGCAATTCCAGATCTTGATAAAAATGTTCCTTATCTTGTTTATTGCCATTTTGATAATGCGGCGATTGAAGGTGCAGAAAAGCTTGTAAATGCTGGCGTTAAAAAAGTATATCGCCTGGAAGGCAATTTCGGTGCTTGGGAAGGAGGAGGATATCCGGTTGAAATTCCTTTGAATGCTGTGGGTAGCTTTGAGGGCTCTGGCAAGTCAATTAGGAGTTATTTAGGAAATGAGTTTTATAACCGTGTTGAGGCAGAAATTTCAGATCCTGAAGCTGGAAAATTTTACGAGGGATGGCTTGTTAATGAAGGCGGCGATTTCTTTTCCACGGGCAAAATGACTAAAGAAAATGGTAAATATGTTTTGGAATATTCAGCCTCAGAAGACCAATACTCTTATTATAAAGTAGTTGTTACTCAAGAGAGCGAAAGTCTTGGTCTGGATGGTGTTCCTGAAACACACGTTTTAGAAGGGGAATTTAATCAAGTTGAAATTCCAAGCTAGTTTTTAATATTAAATAAAAATAAGTTATGGAGAAAAAACTGAAAAATTTGAGAATTTTCAATTTGGTAATGGCTTGCTTGCATTTCATCCAAGGTATTTTAATGCTTGCTCTTTCCAATGAATTTGCTTTGCCAGTAACTGCTTCATTTTTAAAATTTAATACAGCAACCCAGCAACTTGTTCCGGAAACTGAAAATTTGTTTGAGTTGCGCATCGGTCCGGCAGTCGCAGTTTTTCTTTTTTTGTCAGCGATAGCTCATCTTTTGGTTTCCTTGCCAGGTATTAATAATTGGTATAACCGAAATTTAGCCAAAGGAATAAATTATGCCCGTTGGATTGAATATTTTTTCTCATCTTCTGTGATGATCGTTATTATTGCTATGCTTGTTGGGATTTATGACCTTGGCTCATTGCTTTTACTCTTCTTTTTGAATGGAATGATGATATTATTTGGCTGGATGATGGAAGTCCATAATCAAACAACTAAAAAGACTAATTGGACATCCTTTGTTTTTGGCTGTATTGCAGGCATTATTACCTGGGTTGTAATTGCTGTTTACTTATTTGGCGCTGGTGGAGGAGAAAATAAAGCTCCGAATTTTGTCTATTGGATATATTTTTCAATTTTCCTCTTTTTCAACTGTTTTGCTATCAATCAAGTTTTGCAATATAAGGGCGTTGGCAAATGGAAAGATTATCTTTATGGCGAAAGAGCTTATATCGTTTTAAGCTTAGTTGCCAAGTCCCTCTTAGCTTGGCAGGTTTTTGCCGGGACTTTACGGCCAGTATAATTCTATTGTTAAAAAGAAGTGCCACTCCGACGTCACTTTATGAGTCGGAGTTAATCTCTTAGTATATCTACTAAATAATTAAAAATCGGCTTGCAGGCTGCCTGAAGGTACGTCGGGGCCAGGGGGGTTAGGCAGGCATGCAAGCCGAATGCGTCACGCTTCGAGCGATGGGCCGGAGACTGTTTCACCGCTTCTTTGGGCGTATTCTGATTACTCGAGCCCTTCGGCTTTTTCTTCGTGCCCTTATGCGTCTGTCTTGGGGGTATATGCTTGGTCTTGGTGAGGTATCGACGATGGCCAAGCAGTTGATGCCCTGCAGCGTTTTCTTGAGCTCTCCCTGAGTGAGAGGAAGATCTTGGAAGGCTGCATACACAACAACTGATGGCGAATGACGGCTAGAATCGAGTAGTGCTCCACCTCGCAGGACATGAGAGTGGCCCGTATTGACAGAGAACTGCACTAATCCGTCAATAGATGGCCACTCCTGAGTCAGCCTCTCAGCGATGGTTGTTTCGAAGTGGTGTCCGCTTGCTCTCCAGAGTGCTCCGTTAATAAGAACAATGATCCTCGGCTTCGGGTTGACTTCGAGGCCCAAAGGATCAAGCGCTCTTGCCATCTTGCCGATCAGCTTAGGTAGCTCCTCGGGCTTGGCACCCTTAATCTGAAGGGGCATGGCGGCGGTGATACAAAGATGCGGAGTGCAGTCTCCTGTTACAGCCAGGAGACAAATAGTTATGTTGCCCTTACCTTTGAGCTTTGGCCACTTCCTACAAAGCAGCTCCCTGATTTTGCCAGGGAGAGTATCCAGATCTTCTGGGGGTACAGCACCAGATACATGTACGGCTGACATAGCGGTATCTCTCCTTGACTTCTCTTGTCGAGGAAGCCGGACCTCGTCGTCTGGTTTCGAAACGCACTTTTATACTATTCAAAAATATAAAAAAGTCAATCAAACTATTTAATACTTGTCTATTTGATTGTTATTTTTTTAGAACAATTTTAATACTACCTAATTTACGAGTACTCTTAAGATTTATTTTCTTTTCCAGTTTTTGATACCCACTTTTAGCAGCATTAATAAGATAACTTCCTGGATTAACTGAAGTAGTGTATTTTCCATCATTCCCGGTGATTGAAGTTGAAATAATTTTGCCTTGGTGATTATTAAACCTAACCACTGCAAGACCTAAAGGCTTCCTCATTGTGTTTTTAACTTCTCCATAAGGCTTTTTCTTACCCAGAAGCCGATATATTTCCAAGAAAATCAGAAGTACATATAGATTAAAAATAATAAAATTGTAAATAGTAAGATTAAGATATATTGAGACAATAGAGGATAAAAGTCCAATTATTAAAACAGGCCATTTTATTTTAATTAAAATACTTTCAATAATTTTTAATCTCTGGATGGCTTTCTCCTTGAGATTCAAAGCGCTTGTTTTATCAAGGGGAATACTGACATTCAATCCAGCTCTTTGGCTAGGGTTTGGTAGATCAATATTTAGTTTTTCGCCAAAATAAATGTTTTGGTATGATCCATCTTTGATTCCAGGCTGAAAAGTCATTTCAGGCAGTGAAACTGCCAGTGGTTTGTATCTATTTGATAGATATTTACTCGGAAAATCATATTGATTAGAAAGAACCTTGATATAGTAATTACCCGAAGGAACTAGAAAAGAAAACTCTCCTTTATCATTGGTAATAATAGTTTCTTTAAGACGATTATTCTCTGCATCAAATAAATGAAGAATAATTTTAGGTAAGGGTTTCTTGGTTTTAGAGTCATAAACCACCCCAATTGCTGAGGCAGCTCCTTTTAGCGGAGCCGAGAAAAGAAAACCGCGGTTTAAGATAGAGGTAAATAATGGAGAGTTGAGAAGGGAATTTAACAGATTCGGCCAGAGGATAGCGCCAAAGCCGGTAAAAAGCAAAGCTAGACTAACCCAAAACCAAGGGTTTTCTATATTGCCGGTACTTAGGAATTTCTCGCTTTTGCTATATATTTTGAAGTTGTCATCACTTTTGTCATTAATTAGGGGTCTTTCTATTGAATCTCCATAAACAGCAACCAAAACCCGAGCTTCATCTATGATATATGCTTCATCATCAGGAATAGACCATTCATATTCCTTTTTATCTTTGGCAATATTTTGCTTAATCAACTGGTCATAATTTTCCCCTCCGTCTTTACTTAAAAATAAAGCAAAGGTTTTAATTTTATTTTCAGTATCAGTATATTTCCATTTAATCGTGTAATTTTTCCCTATTTCCCATTCTTCTCCTCCATTGGGAACTTCAAGAGTAATATTAAAATCTGGTGTTTGAGGTTCAATCGGATCATCGGGGTTGTCTGGCGGGGCAGGACCATCTGGCTCTTCAGTGCCTGATGGTGTAGGAGTGGGGCTGGGAGGAGCCACGCTTCCTGATGGCGTGGGTGTGGGTGATGGAGTGGGGGTCCCACCTCCGGAAGAATAGAGTTCAAACTCATAGAAATTAATTCCTTGATCTGGTCCGACCCCAGTATTGCTAAATCTCCAAAAACGACTATTGACAGAGGGGGAGAGAGAGATGCAACGATAAGTATAGACGCCTCCTGTGCCGCAGTCATACCAACCAGAGCCAATGGATGTGTATGAAGAGTCATTAAGTGAATATTCAACGACATAATCAGCTCCGGCGCCATGGGCTTCTAAGATTCTTACTTTGGAAACAGACTGAGTTGAGCCAATATCTACTTTCCACCAATCACCATTAGCGGCACTACTCCAATAAGTAAGAACATTACTATCCAATGGTTTGTCTTTGTTAGAAGGATCAGTTGAAGCGTAAGTCGTTGCTCCTGAAAGGTCAATTTTAGTTTCAGCCGAGGCTGTAAACGGGGAATATAAGTCAAAGATAGCAACAAGGATGACAACAACAGATAATAAAATAATAATTTTTGTTCTAGGTTGATTTTTCTTGGACATTATTTTTATTATAAAATAATAAAAATCAAAAGAGAATAAACAAAACCCCGAACCTCTTGCGGAAGTCCGGGGAATAGCCGGAGAATCGAACGAAAGAAGCGGTTAGCCTTTTTGCACACGGATCTCACTGATCTGTGCACAGTCTGAAGGCCTGCCCTTCTCGAGCTCGATCTCTATCTTGGAAATGCTCTGAACAGATGCAGGGTTATAGGTCTTACCATCAACTTTGACCCGCATCTGGACCGATGCATCTCCAGCGAACTCGATGCTGATACTTCTCACTTTCTGGGGAAGATGGAACTCGATGGAACCACTCACGATTCGATCGTCAGTTGGTCCGATCCCCCAGTTGGTTTCGGGGTCGTCGTCGACGGCTGCCTCAATCCCGTCGTCTATATTTGCTTGACGAAGATCTATCTCGTCGTTCTGAGGAAATCTGATGGTATATTGGGTTCTGGTTGGCTTTCGCCAATCATTACCAAGCCCAGCAACCAACTCGTCCTTCTCGAACGAGTAGGAGAGATGCTCGAATCGCTGCCCATCCTCGACGGGTTGAGAGATCAGGAGAATACCATCTTTTTTCTCCTTAATCTCGCCTTGAATGACCTTCCAGAGCTCTCGGCCGTGGTACACTTCGATCTTATCCGTTCTTTGCGTCGCCCACCAGAGCCCGTTGGGTCCCCATTCGATACTTGAAGGGCTTGCCCTGAGTTCGGCCCAGTTCTGGAGTCGGCCTTCAGCCGAGCGAGACCGAAGCGCTCGCGCGGGCGTCCACACCCAGGTGATTTTCCTGCAATTACTCGCAGGAATCCAGCCATAGTCAGTGTCCGAGTCCTTGCCAGTGACCCCGAAGTTGTCGGCCTTCACCCAGACTCGGTCACCGGAGATGTCTACCACGCGCTTAACCGAGACGCTATCCTCGCCTTCTGTTCGAAACTGGACGAGGCAGCCCAGCTCGATTGGCTCGCTTGAGCTGGTTCGGTAGTAAGCGGCGATGCGTGGTGGGATGGGCATTGCCTTGAAGGTTGGCTCCATAGACTTCCCCGCAAGCGGGGTGATGCCAAAGAGCCGGACTCCGTACAACGGCAAGATGACTACTGCAATCACCATGAATGCAGTGAAACCGACCCAGAACCATCCTTTTCTGGTTGTCGGTCGCTTGAGCGTTGTCGCCCATTCACGCATTCTGGCGCCCCAATTGGCGCTTTGAACTACATCAGATGTGGTCTGCTGTTCGTGTGTCATCGAGGCGCCTCCGTGTTGTAGTTTAGGTACGTCACATCTTATACCTTAATTATACACCTAAAGTATATTTTTGTCAAGTTTATGTTAAAAAACCGCCTTTCGGCGGTCTATTTTTTTAAAATTGCAGATGAGTATTGTTATTTTTTCTTATTTTTATTTTCAACTTTAGACTTTTTTGTCTTTTGCACGCTTTTTGCTTTACTTGTTTTTGCTTTTGCCTGCATTTCTTTCATCTTCGCCATTTTTTCCTTAAATTTATCAACACGACCGGCTGTATCAATGATTTTAGCTTTGCCTGTATACAAAGGATGGCAGGCAGAGCAAATTTCTGTTCTCATTTCTTTTTCTGTTGAGCCAACTTCAAAGCTGTTACCACAGGCGCAGGTAATTTTAGCTTTAGGATAATATTTAGGATGAATTTTTTCTTTCATGATTCTGTTTTTATAAACATTAGATATACTATAACAGATTTATAAAAAAATCAATAGATTATTCTCCCGAGGACAGGGGACTCAGAGTTGCAAAGCCCGCCCCCTATCCTCGGGCTCCAACCCCTGGCATGCTTCAAAAGCTTGGCTCGTTTCCTAATCAGACACTCCAATAGCCCGCTATCGGGCTCTATTCGATAGAAAAGTTGATTTTTGGGGAAGGAATATAACACGATTTTATATAACCCTTTTATTTCCCAAATTGATCTGCTAAAATGAGGGCGGAAAAATATTGCATAAAAATTAGTTAAGAATGTGGTTACTATGGATAAGTTATTAAGAAAAGATGTGAATCTAGTTTATAAAGAATGGGAAGAATACGGACGAATTAGTCAAGAGGCAAGCAAAGATTTTTTAGAAAAGAAATTAGCGCTAAGTAAAGAACTTCGAAATTGGGTTATTCAGATTTCAGTCATTGGAGCTGCTATCATTGGTGCCGTAGTGAGTTTTAGTAGTGATCGGCATAACCCATTAATAATTGAAGCTTTGATATTTTTAATAATTAGTATTGTTTGGGGACTTTTTCATATAAAGAACATTTTGGAGAATCAGATAATTTTATTACACAAAGAAGATTTGAAATTTCAAGAAATGATACATGAAGTTCGGAAAGCTTGTATGAATTTTGTTATCAATCCGAATAAAGAGAACAAATCAATATTCGAGGAGATAAAGGATCAGAAGGTTAAAGAATTGAGTTCAAAACCAGAAATAAAAATAACAAAAGATAAAAATATAACCGCTATATTTATTCTTTTTACCGTATCCCTATTAGATTTATTATTGTCATTATTTTTTTGAAGCAAGTTTCTTAACCCTCATCAATTTATACTCTTTTGAGGTTTTTTGATATGATTAGTGCGGTATGAAAGATATTTTTTGAAGGCAAGGTTTTTATAATTAAATAAACACCAAGTTAATAAGGAAGTATCTGTATTCTTGACTTTATTATTAGTTACTCTTATAATTAGCTCGCCATTCTGTCAATATCATCCTCCAGCATGGAAGGTAGGTGAGTATCTTGAATCGTGCCTGCACCCTTGATGAAGTTGTGGCAGTACTTGAGGCGCAGAGAGACCTCTACCTCTTGCCGGAGGATAGGGTGCTTTTTGTCCTTGATGAGGCCTACTACGATCTTCCGATACCCCACCTCTTCACGACCTGGCCTTACGATGTCGTACGAATTCCTCTGGTGGAGCGACCTGGCATGGAGTACGAGGTGGATGAGGCACTGCTTGCTGACAAGACACTGGCTTGGTTAATCACGAGCCTCAGTGTCTCACATGCAAGCACCAGTCGGAGGATAAGGAAGGAATTGGGGATCTTCACCATCTCCAATCCTGGCATCACTCCTGATTGGCCGGCAATCCTCAAAGCCGAGTACCGAGAGCAATGCCAGAGCACAGCCGAGAGGATTCTCGAGGCCATGGGAGGCGATGTCGGTGGGATGATGCATGTCTCCTCGCCAGATGGGATCGACCTCAATCTTCTTTTACCAGCAAGGAACTGGAAGATTGAGGCGGGCACGCGAGAAGGAAGCATGACTAACGGCGTCTTTGGGGAACTCTGTAATGTTCCTTACTGGGCTGATGGCGTGCTCATCCTCGAGGCGGGTGATTTTCTCACCAACCCTATCAACCGGCTGACGGACAGGGTTGAGCTCGTGGTTGAGGACAACGTGGTGGTAGAGATCAAAGGTGGAGAGGAAGCAGAAAGGCTACGTAAGCTGCTTGAGGCAGCTCAAGACCCACGAGCTTTTCGGCTTGGCGAGTTCTCCTTCGGGCTTAACCCCGGTCTTCCGGATCGGCTGTACTGTTCGACTGTCGCCGAGAAGCTCCTTGGTGGCGTCCATGTTGCTATGGGTACGCCCCTTAGCGTCAATCCGAGATCGCCTCATTTCAGCAGATTCACAGAGGTAGGCTACTCGGCAGGAGTGCACATAGATGCCATCAAACTCCGAGTCAGTGCCAGGTTTCTCGGTGATTTGCTGAAGGATGGCGCTCTCGCTGTCTAGACATAAGACGACGCTCCGGCCCCAAGGGCCACCCCAACAGAGGTGGTCCCTTTTATTTTAAATTAAAAAAAGCGTTGGCCGGAGTTCCCCTAATAAAAAAGCGGGTACAAACTACACCTTATCTCTTGATAATTACCTCTTGATATGTTAAATTATTTTGGTACTATATTAGAGTAAATATGGCAACACCAACTTTAGAAAAATTATTTGATGCTGGTGCTCATTTAGGGCATCGCAAAGACAAGACAGACCCCAAGGTCCGTCCTTTTGTCTATCGCGTTCAAAATAGGATTTGCTTGATTAATCTTGATAAAACTCTAGAAAAATTGGATGAAGCGCTTGCTTATGTTTCTGAATTATCATCTAAGGGAAAAATTATTTTATTTGTTGGCACTAAAAGTCAGATCAAAAGCATTATCGAAGAAAGCGCCAAATCGGTTGAGATGCCTTATGTAATCAACCGCTGGATTGGGGGCACTCTTACTAATTTTGAAAACATTAAGCGAAAAATTAAGGAATTGAAAAAATTAGAAAAAGAGATGGCCGAGAAAAAATTAGAAGGGCTAACAAAAAAAGAGAAGCTGAATATTAATAAAAAAATTGAACAAGAGAACAAACTTTTTGCAGGTATTAAAGAAATAGAAAGATTACCTGATGCTCTTTTAGTTTTTGATACAACTAAAGAGAAAATTGCAGTGGCAGAGGCGGCAAAACTAAAAATTCCTATTATTGGCATTAATGATATGACCTATAACGAGAAGGCAATTACCAAGTTTGTACCGATGAATGATGAATCAAGGCGGGCGGTGGAATTGGTTGCTTCGTCCTTTGTTGGGGCTATCAAAAAAGAAAAAAACAAGGAGAAAAATAATGACAAAAATTAGTGCAAAAGATATTGCAGCTTTGCGAAGTGAAACGGGTGCCGGCGTAATGGACTGCAAAGAAGCGCTTTCAAAAGCTCAGGGCGACAAAGCAAAAGCTCTGGAAATTTTGGCAAAAAAGGGCAAAGACAGAGCCAAAAAAAGAGAAGGACGCCTTGCCAAACAAGGTGTTATTGAGGCCTATATACACAATGGTTCTCGTATTGGAGTTCTTGTGGACTTGCGCTCTGAAACTGATTTTGTGGCAAAAACTGATGAATTCAAAGAGCTGGCACACCAGATTGCCATGCAAGTTGCAAGCATGCATCCCAAAGATGTCAAAGAACTTTTAGGTCAAAATTTTATTTTTGATGAAGAAAAAACAATTGCCGATTTGATTGAAAAAATTGCTGCTAAAACTGGAGAAAAAATCGAAATAAAAAGGTTTGAAAGATTTGAGCTGGGAGAATAATAAATAAAACCTAAGAACTCAAGAACGTAAAAACTTAAGAACCCTGTTCATACGTTCATAAGTTTATAAGTTCTTAAGTCGTATTATGGCTAAAATTGATGATTTGTTGAAAAAATTTGAACCCAGGATTAAAGAGGCACTAGATCACTTAACTCATGAATTTCAGGGTTTGCATACAGGCAAAGCTTCAACCACGCTTCTTGAAGATATTAAAGTTTCTTACTATGGTACCAGCACTCCTCTTAAGCAGTTAGCTAATATCTCTGTTCTTGATGCGGGCAACTTGGTAGTTGAGCCATATGATAAAAGCTCACTTGGCGAAATAGAAAAAGCAGTTAAAAATTCTGGCTTGTCTCTTCAAGCATCAAACGATGGACGGGTTGTTCGAGTGAGTTTGCCTCCAATGTCTGAGGAAGGGAGACGTGAATTAACCAAAGTTGTGCATGACAAAGCAGAAGAAATTAAGGTAAGTGTCAGGCAGGCAAGAGAGGATATTTGGGATACAATTCAAAGTATGGAACGCGAAGGTGAACTTACAGAAGATGATAAATATCGCGGTCAAACCGATCTGAATAGACGAGTTGAAGAAATCAACAAAGAGATTGAAGAAATGGTCAAAAAAAAGGAAGAAGAATTGCTAAAAGTTTAAAAAAAGTTAACAATGATAATATTTCTCACAATCCTTATTTTTATTTTAGTTTTAGGGGTTTTGATTTTTGCACATGAATTAGGTCACTTTATTTTTGCCAAACGTGCTGGTATTAAAGTGGAAGAATTTGGTATGGGCTTCCCACCAAGAATTTTTGGAAAAACCTACAAAGGCACACTTTATTCCTTGAACCTCTTTCCCATCGGCGGCTTTGTTAAGATTTATGGTGAAGATGGCGAAGGACGAGACCAGAAAGAATCGTTTGCTTCGCGTAATGCTTGGACAAGGTTTAAGATTATTTTTGCTGGAGTCTTATTTAACATAATTCTTTCAATTTTGTTGCTTGCTATTTATTTTTGGCTAGGTGGGCCTACTATCATTACTCCGCCGACTAAATATACTACTGCTGATAAAACAGTTTCTGAAATTTTAGTCTGGCAGGCAGAATCAAATACACCGGCAAGTGAGTCCGGATTTGAAAGAGGGGACATAATTTTAGAGGTTGCAGGAACAAAAGTAGAAAACTTTAAAGAGTTGGAAGATGTGCTTTCATCAAAAATTGATCAGGATATTGAAATAAAGGTCAGTCGAGATAAAGAAGAAAAAAGCCTAAATGCTCGCGTAGCTGAAAAAAATGGCAAAGGATTTTTGGGGATTCGTGGCATTGATAATTATCTAAGTGCAACTTATCCTTGGTGGAAGGTGCCCTACATCGCAGTTGTAGAAAGTTTCAAGCTTCTTTATGCCATAATTGCCATTCTTTATATTTATCTAAAGGATTTAATTGTTGAATCAAAGGCTCCGGCTGATATTTCTGGCCCAGTTGGAATCTTTATTATCACCAAAGAAATAGTTAAGTTGGGTGCAAAAGAAGTTATAAGATTTGCCGCAGTATTGTCATTAAACTTAGTTATACTCAATTTCTTGCCTATTCCTGGTCTTGATGGTGGAAGAGCCTTCTTTATTTTGCTAGAAAAAATTCGTGGCAAGAAAATTGAACCTCGCCTAGAGGCAATAATCCATGGAGTCGGATTTGCATTTTTAATTGCCTTATTCCTTTTAATAACCTATTCAGATGTGATAAAATTTATAATAAAGAAGTAAAAAATGCTTCAGTCGAAATGTTTTATTAAAACAACCAGAGAAAAGCCAAAAAATGTCGATAATATTTCGACCGAACTTTTAATCCGGGCAGGTTTCATTGATAAGTTATCATCTGGAATTTATACACTTTTACCGTTAGGTTTCAAGGTTTTTAAAAAAATTGAAAATATTATTCGTGAAGAAATGAATGAGATTTCAGGAGAAGAAATATCAATGCCGGTTTTACAGCCTAAATCAATTTGGGATGAATCTGGGCGATGGAAAACGATTGACCCGCCGCTTTTTCAGACAGAAGACCGACATAAAAAACTTTTTGCTCTTGGTCCCACCCACGAAGAAGTAATTACTAAAATTGTTCGAGAACGAATAAAATCTTATAAAGACCTCCCCTTTATGCTTTACCAGATTCAAACTAAATTTCGCAACGAATTGCGAGCCACAGGAGGACTTTTGCGGACTCGTGAATTTGTGATGAAAGATGCCTATTCTTTTCATGAAGATAAAGCAGATTTGGAGGGGTATTATGAAAAAATTGCAGCTGCCTACGGCAATATATTTGCCCGTATGCAGTTAGAAGTAATCAATGTCACTGCAAGTTCAGGAACGATTGGAGGTAAGGTCAGTCATGAATATATGGTTTTGGCAGAAACAGGGGAAGACAAGGTAATGATTTGCAAGAATTGTGATATTGCCTCAAATGCGGAGGTCATGAAAGATGATAAATGCCCTAAATGCAAAAAAACAATGGAAGAAAAAAGTGCTATTGAGGTCGCCCATATTTTTCAACTAGGAATGACTTATTCTGAAAAAATGAATGCAAGTTTTATAAATCAGAATGGTGAAAAAAATCCAATTGAGATGGGATGTTATGGTATTGGACTAGGGAGACTTTTGGCAACAATTGTTGAGGTTTTTCATGACAAAAAAGGAATTGTTTGGCCAGAGAATGTATCGCCTTTTGATGTTCATCTGATTGATATTTCAACCAAAAAAACAAGCAAAAAAATGGCCTTTGAGCTGTATCGAGAACTTGATAAACAAAAAATAGAGGTATTGATGGATGATAGAGATGAATCAGTTGGAGTTAAATTATCAACCGCAGACCTTTTAGGGATTTATAAAAGAATAATAGTTAGCGATAAAACTGCTGAAGCTTTTAAATTTGAATTAAAATATAGAGACAAAAAAGAAGCGAAGCTGCTTTCTAAAGAAGAACTCTTAAAAATTCTCAGAAAGTAAGAGAATTCACAATTTTATAATATTGCGATATAGTGATTTTGATTTATGCTAAAAACAATTAAAAAACAATTAAAAAACATCAAGAAAAAGCCTGGAGTTTATATTTTTCGTGACCAAGAAAATAAGATTATTTATATTGGCAAGGCAGTCAATTTATACTCTAGAGTAAAAGGCTATTTTTTGGGTTACTTGTGTGATAATCGTCATCTTGTGCCTAAAATCAGGAAAGAGACAAAAAAAATTGAGGTAATTGCAACAGATTTTGAGCTGGAGGCAATTCTATTAGAAGCTGAAATGATTCGCAAGTATAAGCCAAAATACAACATAAGACAAAAAGATGATAAGAGTTTTATTTATATTTACATTAATTTTCATGATTCTGTCCCAGTGGTTAGTTTTGTGCGAGAAAAAGAACTTATTGATAAAAAAATTAAATTAAGAAAAAATGATAAAATTTTTGGTCCATTTTCAATAGGAAGAGAAATAAGAAAACTTTTAAGTTATTTTCGTAAAATTATTCCTTTCCGCGACTGTTCAGAAAATAAATTTAATAAATATAAAAAACTTAATCGCGGTTGCCAGTGGTATGAAATCGGACGCTGTGATGCACCTTGTATAAAAAATATTTCAATAAAAGATTATAGGCACAAGATTTCACAATTAAGTAGACTTCTTAATGGAAAATTTAGGATTATTGAAAGAGAAATGATATTTGAAATGAAACAATTATCAAAAAAAAGTAAATTTGAAGAGGCAGCAGTTATTCGAGATAGAATTAAAAACCTTTGGCATATTAAAGAAGTGTCTTTGCTGGATGCAGGTGAGGAAATAAAAAACAGTAAATTTATCTCAATTGAAGCCCTTGATATCTCCAATATTTCAGGAAAAGAGGCAGTTGGCTCGTTAGTACGAGCCAAAATCAAAAATCAAAAATCAAAAATCAAAATGACAAATAAAAATTTAAAATTTGAATTTGACAAAACAGGATACAGGCGATTTAAGATTAGAGCTAAAAACAAACCAAATGATGTGGGGATGATGAAAGAAGTCATCAAAAGACGGCTTAATCATCCTGAATGGAAATTACCCGATGTAATTTTAATTGACGGAGGAAGGGGACAAATGAACGCGGTAAATCAAGAATTAAGAATTAAGAATCAAGAAATTCCGGTTATAGCAATAGCCAAAGGACCAACAAGAAAAGGAGAAAATCTCTTTTTTTCAGTTAATTTTGATAAAAAATTAAAAAAAGCTTTATCCCAAGATAAAAAGGTGGTAAAATTAATAAGGGATGAAGCACATCGTTTCGCAATTTCCTATCACCGATTACTCAGAAAGAAAAAAATACTCGACAGATAATCATTTTGGCTTTAACTATTATAAAAGAGAAATTAAATCTCATTTTTTAACTATATTTATAGGGAGGGGAAATGATGAACAAAACTCACAAGTCATTATTAAAAAAGTACAAATGGTACAAAAATTGGCATGAAGACGGGCTCTCCACTTTTGTTCACTGGTTTGTTTTAATTGTTTTTGTTTTTGCTTTTGTTTTTAACTCTTTTGCTGTTTTGTATCTAACTAACAAAGCAAGAGCAGCAAGTCCATGGTCTATAGATAGCGATGTGGAATGGAATCAGGGAACCTACACCACAACTGAGGCAAGCTCAGGGAATCTTCAATTAACAGGGCAAACTACGTGGTATAATTCCAGCCCCGTGGCATTTTATGATGCCAATTTTACGTATCGGCGAAAAATCTATTTTGATAATTCCGGACAGGCAGAAAATCTTCTGAATTTTCCGGTGATGCTAAAACTGACAAATGATGAACTAAACTGGAGCTCGGCTGTCAGGGCTGATTTAAATGATGTTATTTTTGTTGATGATGATAATTCAACCTTGTTAGATTTTGACTGGGAGGCAAAAGATAGGACAGCCACATCAATTGCCTGGGCGGAAATTCCACAAATTGATGCCTCATCAAGTACTGATTTTATTTATATGTATTATGGCTATGCCAGCGCTTCTGACCAAACGAATTCAACTGGCGTTTGGTCGAATAATTATATTTCAAGATATTCATTATCAGATGCAAGTGGACATCTGACTGATTCGAAAACCAATTATAATTCAACTGCAGAGACAAATTTAACCTATTCTGTTGCAGGCGAAATAGGCAATGCCATTGAGTTAAATGGTACTGATTCAGTTGCAAATCTTTCTGATATTACAGAGCTTAATTCAACAACTGCCTTTACTTTCAGTTGTTGGATGAATCAGGATGTCATAGATGTAAGTGATAATATTTTTCAGAAATATAACGGTACCAGTGCAATTCTTCGTTTATGGACAACAAGCGGAGGAAATTTAACGCCAGTTGTAACCGCTGGTGCAGCGTCTAGAGGCGAATTTGATTATTCAACAGTTTACACTGCTGGAACCTGGGCTCGCGTAACAATGGTTTATGATGGCTCCCAAACTGACAATCCCGGGAGATTGAAATTATATATTAATGGTGATAACCAGACCATGTCATTTGTTGGCACAATACCTGCAACTGGGCCGAACTTGACGACCTATGATGCACTTATTGGCGGAGGGGCAAATCCTTTCGACGGTAAATTAGATGAAGTGCAATTATCCTCAATCCCGCGCAGTGCTAATTGGATTAAGGCAAGTTATCTTTCTGAATCTGACCAGTTTAAAACTTTAAGTGCCCCAGAAACAGACAATAGTTATTATTACAGGCGAAAAATTGTTTTTGATAATTTAGCTCAAGGAACGAATTTGACAGACTATCCAGTAATGGTGGTGGCAGATAATGCCTCACTTTCTTGGAATGGAAAAGTTCAAGCCGATTTGGATGACGCCATTTTTGTTGATGCTGATGATTCTACTCCACTTTCTTATGGTTGGGATATAAAAGATCCTTCTGGAGAATCCGTAGCCTGGGTTAAAGTGCCCCAAATAGATGCCTCATCAAACACAGATTTTATTTGGATGTATTATGGCAATGATTCTTCGCCAAATCTTGAAGATAGTGTAAATGTTTGGACAAATGGCTACGAGGGCGTGTGGACGCTCAATGAGGGTTCAGGAAACACTGTTTACGATAAAACTAAAAATGGTAATAACGGCACATTCCAGTTTATGGATGATTCTAATTGGGCGGCAGGCAGAGCGGGTGGTTATGCTTTGCAGTTTTCCGGTGGTCTTCAATACGTGCTTCTTGATAGTAATGCCAGTGCTCCATCTTTCCCAGTTACAATGTTACATAGTTTATTGGTTGATGATATAGCCATTGGAAGGATCCCCTATACTTCTGATTTTGCCCCTGGTTACTTTGGTCATTGGACGTTTGTATATCCTACGGCAAAAATTGGTGTTCATTATGGGGCTGGAACTGGTTCAGGAGGCGGAGATAGAAGAAGCAAGGAATCGGACAATGCCGTAATAAGTGTTACTAACTGGCAAACAATGGCTGCGACAATACGCGGGCAATTAGATATGTCACTGTATATTGATGGAACAGAAGTCGCAGGAACTTATACGGGAACTGGTGGTGCATATGATCCTGGGACTACCGCTGGCTCTATCGGCTTAGATCGAACTTCATATTTTAAGGGAAAGATTGATAATATAATGTATCTATCTCGTGATGTTTCTGCTGATGAAATTGCCGCCTATGATTTAGTTGTTTCAGGATCTTTTAATACTGTTGGTTCAGAGCTAACTCATTATTCAACAAGTGGAACTTACTCAAGCGTTGTTAAAGATATGGGCTTTAATTCAAATCTAAATCTGTTTGGCTCAATATATTCTCTTAACGGTGGCACAGCTTCTTTTTCTTTGAGAACAGGACCAACGGCAACACCAGATGGATCCTGGACAGGATGGGTTGCGGTGAATCCTGGGGAAGACCCAAGTGCAACCCTTGATAATAATCGTTTTGCGCAAATAAAGGTTGATCTTGCTTCAGCAGCTGGTGGCAGTAATACTCCCCTTATTGATTCCGTAACTTTATCCTATGAATCAGTTTCTGGGTCTTCAAATATCACTTTTCCGGTGAATGGGGCGCTTTTAGGTCCTGGTAATATCAATATAGAAGGTACAGCCCAGTCTAATTCAGGTGCAGCTATTGATAGAGTAGAAGTATCCACTAATGGTGGAACAGATTGGTCAACAGCTTACACTGGTGGCTGGTCTGATGCCGGTGCTTGGAATGACTGGCTCTATCGTCAAAAAATAACTATTGACCATACTAAAGTAGATGCTAATTTATCGGATTTTCCAGTATTAATCTCAATAACCAATGAAGATAACTCAGTCTTTGGCAAATCCCAGGCAGACGGTGATGATATAGCTTTTACTAAAAATGACAAAACTACTAAACTTTCCCATGAAATAGAAGCTTACAATACTATCCCAGGTTCAAGACAATTAGTTGCTTGGGTTAAAACCGATCTCTCTTCATTAAATAATACTGGTCTTTATATGTATTACGGCAACAGTACTTGTGGAAGTCAAGAAGATCCAACTAATGTTTGGGATACAGATTTTAAGATGGTTCAACACGTTGATGAACTTTCTGGTACTTTTTCAGACAGTACGATAAATGGAAATATCGGTACTGAAAGTGGCGGGGTTACTTATGGATTGGCTGGACAGATTAATAAAGCCCTTGGTTTTGATGGAAAAAGTGATAATGACGACTATGTTAATTTCGGTTCTGATCCTTCCATAGACGACATATTTAGTAGTGGTGGAACCATTTCTTTTTGGATAAATACAGATACACCCGGTGCATCGGGATGGATATACCCTGCTTCTAAAAACAGGTGGCAAATCCGTTTCACTGGCAGTCCGCCCTCGATAAGAGTTTTTCAGGCAACAAGCGGCGGTTATGGATACTGGAGCGCTACTACAGGAACTTATAATCAATGGATACAGGTTGCTGTTACCTATAATAATTCGAGTGTGGATAATGACCCACTCCTTTATGTTAATGGTTCACCCGTGATAATGACAGAAATAACTACCCCAACCTCGGCTGGATCATCAGACGCGGCATACGATTTTGAATTTTCTAAAGCAGGACATGCCATTACTGGCGAAGCTGACGAACTTCACCTCTCAAAAACTATTCTTCCAGCTGAATGGATTTCCACCGAATTTAATAACCAAAATGATCCGGGAAGTTTTTTCTCAACCTCATCTGAAGAATACCGCGGTGAGGCTCAACCCGGAGGCAATACCTGGTCATATATTTGGAATGTAGCAGCAAGTGGCACCTATAATCTCAAATCAAGAGTTATCAATGAAGACAGTGTTGTTGAAACTCCTGGAGCCGGGGTTACTGTTACCATTGATGCAGATCTTCCCACCTCAGCCATAAACTATCCAACGAATGGCTCATCATATTATTCACCCAATCTTTTATCTACTGGCACAGCATCGGATACAGGAGGGGCGGTGGTTTCTGCCATGGAAATCAGAATCACCAGACAAGGAACGGGTGTAATTCAGGATTGGACAGGTGTGACAAATACAGGCACAAATTTCTCTACTTGGAGTTATTCCCAAGACGGAGTTTTTGAAAACAACCAGACATATATTTTAGAAACCAGGGCTACTGATTCGGTAGGCAATGTTCAATCACCTCTCACGAGTTCAACTATTAATGTTGATTTGACTTATCCTTCCTCAAGTATTACAAGCCCCAGTGACAGCGATAAATTTAAAGTTGAAGATAGAGGTATTGAAGGAGTAGCCACAGCTAATAATGGTCAGCCGCTTTCAAGGGTAGATGTAAGAGTTATGAAACTTTCAGATATTTCACAAAGAACAACATCAAGTGCAACAGGCAAACAGATAATCCAAGACTGGACAAAAGCTTCTGGAACTACAAGCTGGTCAACAAGCATCGTCCAATCAATCCTTGCTTCTGGCGGCTATTATCAGATTCAATCCAGGGCCACCAATACAGTTAATCTTATTGAGTCTCCATCGCCCGGAGTTACTATTCTAATTGATGGAAAAGTGCCGACAACACCTGCAAATCTTGTTCTTCGTGATGTGACTAATTACTCAGAAGGGGTCGAGGCGGCATTTTTGTCTTTTGACAAATCTCAAGACAGCGAAACAAAAGTATCAGGGTATCAAGTTTTGGTTAATGAAAAAGAAACTGAACTAAATTTAGAAAACGAACCCCAGGATAAGGTTTCTTTAATCGTAATTTCAGAAGATGGCTTGAAGGGCGGGAAGAACTTAGTAGAAGTCAAAGCTTTTGATGAGGTGGGTAATCTCTCGCAAGCAAGCCAAAAGAAAGAGGTAACTGTTGAATCTTCAAAAGCCACTATCTCTGAAATTGATATTAAAAACATCACTGTTGTTAGCGGAAAGGGCGATGAGGAAAAAACCTCAGCCCTTGTTACATACACAACTGATATTCCTGCTTCAACCTTGGTATATTTTGATCCCAATGATACTGATAGAGATTCGGCAAAATATTATTCAGATTCTTCGCTTAATTATTCGCATACCGCTATCCTTTCTGAGCTTGTCCCTGACACCAATTACAAGATTAAGATAGAGGGTATTGATGCTTATGGCGGACGATTGTCTTCTGATACTGAATCATTTAGATCAACTCCAAGAACAGAAAAAGAAACCCTGTTTCATATTATTGTCAAAGCTTTACGTGATGTCTTTGACTGGATAAAAAAGGCAGTTGCTGCCCCATTTACTGATAATGGCAATCCAGACCAAGCGACTCTTGATTACCTTTCATTAAGAGCTGTTGATACTTCAGAAAAGATAGAATCTCTTCTTAATACTGAAAGTCAGGAAATAACCAAAAATTCACTAACAGCTCTAACGTATAAAAAAGGAGATGCCTTAATAAAAGATGACTCTCCTTTTGCTGGCGAATCTTCTCTTGTTAATTCACTGCAGGATAATAAAAATTTACTTAATTCCCAAATGGGAATCGCTTTAGATGTTAATCCTGTCAAGGGAGAAAAAACCACATATAAAATTGAAGGAAAAGATAACTCCACCAAAGTGATTCATCCTGGTTCGGAAGGTGAATTTGCTCCCGAGATCTATGATATTGAAGCCAAAGAAATAATTACAACTGAGGACAAGGCTGAATATTTGATAATTTTCAAAACTGATAGACCGGCAAAAACAGAAATTTCTGGGCTGAGCATTGATAATCCGAAAGATGACAAGCTCAATCTTTCACATTCCTATTATCTTTCTGAGCTTAAACCAGGCAGTACTGTCAAATACAATTTGAGTGCTGAATCCCCCCATGGCAAGACTTCAGAATCTGGCGAAAAGTCATTTACCGTTCCTGCTCCACAGGAGGAAAAAGGTCTTTGGAAGATTATAGTGGATGCTTTAATCTCAGCCTTTGGTTGGGTAAAAAATCTAGTTAAATAAAATTTAAAGAATGAGGAATCTATTTGTAAGAATATTGGCTTATTTTTGCATTGCTTTGGGCAGCTTGATTTTAATCTCTGCCTTGATTGGTATAATTTATTTCTGGTTTTCTTTGGTGGGAGCCAATATTTTTAAGAAACTACTCTTTGAATTATTGGTTTTGGTAATAGGTCTTTTTGGATTTTTGACTGGTGTTGGTCTTTACCAGTACATAATTACTTTTCTTCATATTGAAGAAGAAATCGAAAAAATTGAGCAAGAAGAAAAAGAAATAAAGGAAGACATCACCGAACTCAAAGGAGAGGACAAAAACGAAAATCTATAATAAAAATCTTTAAGATGGCGAAAAATATTGTAATACAGATTAAGGGAGTTAAAAAAAGCTTTGAAATGGGCAAGATTGTTGTTGATGTTTTAAAGAATATAAACTTTGAAATATATTCATCGGAGTTTGTTATTCTTTTTGGACCTTCTGGTGCAGGTAAAACTACAATTATTGATTTAGTTGCAGGACTAGATAAACCAGATGAAGGCGAAATTTTTGTTAGGGATGAAGATATAACCCAACTAGATGAAGACAGCTTAGCTCATTATCGGAACAAACGTATAGGCCTTGTTTTTCAGGAATTTAATTTGATCCCAAACATGACTGCTTTAGAGAACGTGGTTTTGCCTCTTGTTTTTGATAATTTTTCCAGACGCTTAAGAGAAGAAAAAGCAAAAAAAATACTCACAGATCTTGGACTTAATGAGCGATTTAATCACAGACCCTTTGAATTATCGGGCGGTGAACAGCAAAGAGTTGCTGTTGCCCGAGCTATGATTAACAACCCTTGGATATTGCTGGTTGATGAGCCAACTGGTGATCTAGATTCAAAAAATGCAGAAGACATAATGAATCTTTTAAGTAAATTAAACAAAGTTTCCAAAAGGACGATCCTTATGGTGACTCATAATTTAGATTATTTGCAATATGCTGACAGAGTCTTAATGCTGAAAGACGGAAATATAGTAAACGAGATAAAAAATAAAAAAACATGAAAATTATTGATGCATATCGAATATCAAGAGCTAATCTTTTCCGTGCCAGGGCAAGATCTTTTTTGACTATTGCAGGTGTTGCAGTGGGAGTGGGCGCGATAATTTTGCTAGTTTCTTTGGGAATAGGATTACAGCGCCTTACTGTTAACCAAATTGCTACTTTAGATATTTTGACAACTCTGACCGTTACCTCTCCTGATAGCACCAGAGTAGAATTGAACTCAGAAGCTATTAAAAAAGTACAAGAGTTAAAAAATGTAGAAAGTACAAGCCCTTCAGTTAAATATCCCGCCCAGTTCACCTATAATGGAACAACGACTTCTTCTTTAATACAAGGGATTCAGTCAGAAAACCTTAGTCTTGAACAGGTAGAATTAGAAACTGGTAGAAATTTTTTAGATGGCTCAGAAGAGCTAATTATTTCAAAATCATTATTAAAAACGCTGGGTGAGGAGGACTGCGGGAAGGCATTGGATAAAAAAATAAATATCAAAATATTTGTAGTGGATGATGAAGAGGCAGATATCACAGAAAGCTCAAAACAGGTTGAAAAAGAATTTACAGTTGTGGGGGTAGATAAAAGCGAAGCAATAGGCATGGGTTATATTTCTCTAGATTGGTTAAGCCAGGAAGCAGAAATTGACAAAACCCAAACATTAAAAGTTAAAGTCAAAAACAGAAAAGATATTGATTCAGTCAGACAAGAAATTGAAGGAATGGGTTTTGAAGTATCAACCATTTCTGATTTGATAAACCAAATAGACACTGTTTTTTTAGTCTTTGAAGTTATTCTAGGATTAATTGGCGGGATTGGATTATTTGTCGCTTCAATTGGCATAATAAACACAATGACAATTGCTTTACTTGAAAGAACACACGAAGTGGGAGTAATGAGGGCTGTGGGAGCAAGGAAAAAAGATGTCAAAAGATTGTTTGTTTATGAGGCGCTACAGATTGCTTTTTTTGGGGGATTGTTTGGCATAATTGCGGGAATTGCCCTTGGGAGTCTTTTCGATTTGATTATAAATTTAATGATAAAAGCAAGTGGAGGCTTGCAGGATATGAATCTTTTTATTACTCCTCCTCTTTTTGCACTGGGCATGATTTTATTTTCTATTTTTATTGGATGGTTGGTCGGTCTTTATCCAGCAAGAAGGGCTGCCAAGCTTTCTCCACTTGAAGCTTTGCATATTGAGTAAATTAATATTATGAGTGAAAAAGTTATTAGATTGTTAACAGTTGTTTTTATTGTTATTTCAATTCTTTTTTTGGCAATAGGATTGTATTGTGTCGGAGATGTTGTTAGCTCAACTCGAATTGGAGGCTCAATTAAGGTTTTTGTTGCGGTAATAATCACTTTTTGTATTTCTTATGGAGCTTTGAGTTTTATCATTATGGCCCTCATTTTAAGAGAGACTTATAAATTAATAGGAAGAAATAAAGAAAAAAAATGAATGTTGTAATAGGATGACAGCTATTTTATACTAATGAAAAGCACAATATGAAAAATTTAGTCATTGCTAACTGGAAAATGAATCCAAAATCAGAAGCGATTGCAGTTACGATTGTTGAAAAAATCAAAAAAGATTTGATTCCAATTGTTGGAATTAATGTAGCTATTTGTCCGCCGTCAGTTTTTCTTCCTCGTCTTTGGGAAGAAACAAGATTGACATCAATAAAGCTTGGAGTTCAGAATGTGGATTTTAGGGATTCTGGTGCTTTCACGGGTGAAATTTCTGTTCCTATGATTAAAAAATTAGCTCGTTATTGCTTGATTGGTCACTCTGAGCGACGAGAGTTGTTCGCTGAAAATGATAAGATGATTAATAAAAAACTGATACAGGTTTTAGCTTACGGACTTCAACCTATTCTTTGTGTGGGAGAAAAGGTAAAAGATGTGAGAATGGGAGAAAGTGATTCAGTGATGGAAGAATTAACTGATGATTTAAAAAATGTTGGCCCGAAGGAAATTGAAAAAGTTATTATAGCTTATGAGCCAATTTGGGCAATAGGAAAAGTTAAAGGAGCTGACCCTGCTTATGCTAATCAACAGATTTCTTTAATACGCCAAGCAGTAGCTAGTTTCTATAATCGAGATATTGCAACCAATATACCGATTTTATATGGTGGGAGTGTTAATTCTGAAACCATTTCAGAATACTTGGAGCAACCCGAAATAAATGGAGCTTTAATTGGTCATCAATCCATTAAAGCATCTGAATTTATAAAAATGTGTAATATTGCCATGGGAAAGTAAATAACAATGTAATATCCACTATCATTCAATCTCTTGGAGAAATAGGTGATTATTCCTCTTCTCCAAATATATTTCATGATTGGTGGACTTCCTGAGCTTTCTTTCGGATGGAATCGAAACTCAGGAGCGGGAGGTATATGAAGATAGCAATCAATGGTTTTGGCAGAATCGGCAGAACTTTTTTTAGAGCAGCCCATAAAGCAGGCTTAGAAATTATCGCAATCAATGATTTATGTGATCTAAAGACCTTATCTTATCTTTTGCGATACGATTCAACTTACGGAGAATTTGAAGGAAAGGTTGAGGCAAAAGAAAGTAGCCTTTTGGTTGATGGTAAAGAAATCAAATCATCTGCTGAAAAAGATCCGACCAAGCTTCCTTGGGGAGAGCTAGGTATTGATTTAGTTATTGAATCAACTGGAGTTTTTAGAGAATATGAACAAGCAGAAATGCATTTAAAAGCAGGAGCAAAATATGCCCTAATTACTGCACCCTGGAAGGGAGAAAAAGAAGTACCAACTTTTGTTTTAGGTGTTAATGAAGAAAAGTTCAATCCAGAAAGTGATAAGGTCATTAATATGGCTTCTTGTACGACTAATTGTTTGGTGCCGGTGGCAGATGTTTTGCACAAAAATCTCAAAGTTCTTAAAGCTTCAATGTCTACCATTCATTCTTTTACGATGGACCAGGTTTTACAGGATTCCCCGCATAAAGATTTAAGAAGGGGCAGATCTGCACTTCAGTCGATTATTCCCACAACAACTGGTGCAACGCAGGCAACCGCTGAAGTTATCACGGACTTAAAGGATAAAATAAATGGTTTATCCTTCAGGGTGCCTACATCCGTAGTTTCTCTGATTGATTTTGTTGCGTTGGTTGAGAAAAAAACAAGCATAGAAGAAGTGAACCAACTTTTTGAAAAAGCATCAAAGGATGTAAAATACCAAGGTGTTATTGCAGTGACAAATGAGCCACTGGTTTCAGCCGATTTCAAATCCAACCCAGCAGGAGCAATTGTTGATCTTTTATCTACCCAAGTAATTGACGGAGATTTAGTAAAAGTGTTAGCTTGGTATGATAATGAAATGGGGTATTCAATTCGACTGGCTAAATTTTGTAAATATATAGAAAGTAAAATTTCATAACAAATTATGTGTTTAGCTACACCAGCCAAAATAATTAGATTAAAAGGCAAAAACGCTCTTGTTAAGGATGGTCACGGAAAACGAGAAGTAAATTTACATCTTCTTGGAAAAAAACCTAAACTCGGGGAGTATTTATTAGTACATGGTGATTTGGCCATAAATAAATTAAAAAAGGAGGATGCTTTAGAGATTTTAGATCTTAATAAGCAAATTTGTGAATGCAAGGATTAAATAAATGATTACCCTAAAAAAAGAAATTGATGAGGGTTTCAGTCTTTGTGCCAAATATGCCTTTATGCCCAATCGGCTCAAATACTGCGGCCCAAATAATGAGATAACTCTTTTTGACTATGCGCGAACAGAAACAATCGACCAAGGCTTGGTCGATATTTTAAAAAAATTTGAGACTTTCAATCCTTATTTAAAATTAATAGCAAAAGCAAACAACATTAAGGAGCCATTTAATAAAAAAGTTGTTGAGGCATATTGGCTGGGAAGTAGTTTATTAAATAAAGTTTCAATGAACAATCTTTATCAGAATTTACTGGATGAACATCATTTAGCCCGTCGCCTAAAGCTAAATCAATGGAAAGAAATTATTTATAAAATTCCCGAAGGAGCAAAACCGCATCATTCGTTCCAAGTTTTGAATGTTTTTATTAATACCGGACATCGAATTAAAGGAGCTTTGTCGACATTAAATTGTTGCATGATAACAAGTGGGAAAGTAATCGGTGCTACCACATTTAAAAGTGATTATCTTTGGGTAGAAACAAAGCGTCTGTTATTGGAAGGCAATAAAATGGTTTTTAAAAAGAGGATAAAAAAGAAAGTAAGATACAAATTTAATAATCAGGGCTTTGTTGAGAATATCAAAAAAGGTGATCTAGTGAGCCTGCACTGGGATTTTGTTTGCGAAAAGATTTCTCTTAATCAAGCCAAGCGTCTTGACGCTTGGAATCAGTATCATTTAAATATTGCTAATCTTAGTATTTAATAACCAGTAAGTTATTATTTAGATTACAGCCTAACCGGATGTTTTAAATTGCATTTTTGACAAAAATATGTATAATAACAATATCTGTTTTTCGTGACGAATTCTGCGCGGAAAGGAAGTACCCAACATGAAGAGAAGCGGCTTCACCCTGATTGAGGTACTGGTTGTAATTGCCGTCATCGCCATTCTCGCGGCGCTCATTGTGCCAAGGCTACTCGGTGCCGGGCGTCAGGCACGGGAATCCATCCTCAAGGCGAACCTCAAGACTATTCGCAGTATGCTCGACGCCTACGAGCTTCAACAAGGCAAGTATCCGAAGGCGCTTGCCGACCTCACTACCACCAAGAACAAGTCCTCGCAGCCATACCTTGACGAGATCCCTATGGATCCTATCACTGGCCTCGCGGAATACGACTACGATCCAGAGACCGGTGAGGTCCACAGCAAGGCAGAAGGTGTGACATACGATGACGGTACACCCTATCAAGATCTCTGAACCGGCGCCGTGTGCAACTTCTTCCCAGAGACGGGACCTATAATACGTTTTTAGGTTCCGGCTCCGGTTTTTTTATTTTAATTAAAAATGCGGTCAAATCGCTTTGCCGCATTTTTAATTTGCCGTATATTACTTGCGATAACAATCTTGGCAGTAAACAGGCTTGTCACCTGAGGGTTCAAAAGGCAATTTTTCGATTTTTTTGCCGCAAGATGCACATTTAATGTCTTTGTCTGACAAATCAACCATTCTCGCTTCACGGTCTGCTTCTCTCTTTTTTTGAAAACAATCAGTGCAGCGAATTTCTTGATCTTCTCTTGGTCTGAAAGGTAGCTCTTTAATCTCTTTGCCGCATTCTGCACATTTTAGCCCCATATCAGAAACATCTTGCATTCTTGAATTGTTTTGCTCTTCCATAGATTTAAATTTTTTCCTAATTAATATTAACCGACCATCACGCTATATAATAGCGGATTAGGTAAAATTTTAAACCCACGGTAATTATTTAGTAGAGAGCCTTCCACGCCTTGCAGGACCTCTCACGCCCCGCCCCGCCAACGGCGAGGGACTTAAAATTCCACCAAGTAATATATTATCATATATTAATATTTATACAAGCTTAGTGAACCGAGCAAGTGATACAGGGATCATATGCCCGAACAAGCATCTCTAAAAGATTTTTTCTTTTTATGCTTGAGATATCTTTATTTATTTTTATTAATTCTTTGGCATCAGCTTCTAAATTGGCTAAACTTTGGGCGGTCGGCGGAACGATGTCATATTCTTTAATTTCTCCATTTTTCCCTGTACGCGCCCAATGATATAGAACTCCTCGGGGGGCTTCAACAGCGCCAGTACCTGTGCTTTTTTTGGCTTTCCATTTAATCATTTTTTTCTGCCATTTATATTTAATTAATTTTTCAGAAATTTTTATAATATTTTCCAAAGCATGCAGGATTTCAATCGCCTGAGCGATATTGTTATGAAATGGATTATGGCTTGGAAATTTTGCCTTAAAATAATCGACTTTTTCAATTTTCGCCCGCGAATTTAGCTTCCCGGAATGATTATTAATTCTTGCCAAAGCACCTGTCATAAATGGTCTCACAGCGGGGAAGTGATCTGTGTTTTTTCCATGATGTAGGGAAGTTTTGGCGCTTGACGGTGGGTCAACACTCTCTTTAATTCTTTTTTTGTATTGCCAGGGCTCAAAAGGAGAATCAATGCTCGAGATGACCTTTCCTTCGTATAAATCATATTTGTCCAATGACAGATATTCAGTTTTGTTTGAAAATTCTGGATATTTTTGTCTAGCAAAAAGTGAAATAGTATCTTGGGCAAGTTTTAAATTATTTTCTACGGAGTTTTTTAGTTTTTCTATATCATTTTTTTGAGGCAGCTTAAGAAATCCGCCGATAGTAGGGGTAGTTGGATGAATTGCCTTGCCGCCAATGAGCTCAATAATGCTGTCAGCAAATCTTTTTAAATCAAAAGCAACTGATAATTTTTGAGGGTCTTGTTCGGCTAAAGTCATTGCTGAATCAATTCCAAGATAGTCAGGAAGAGCCAAAAAGTATAGATGTAAGGTGTGGCTTTGAACAGCTTGGGCTGCCATTAAAATTCTGCGAAAGTTTTTAATTGTTTCATTGACTTCAATGCCAAGGGCTGCCTCGATTGCCTTGATTGATGCCATTTGGTGGGAGATGGGACAAACTCCGCAAATGCGACTCGTTACATATGGTGCATCCTCATAACGTCTTCCCACCACTAATTTTTCAAAATAGCGCTCACCCTCATCAATAATCAGATCAACCTTGTTATGATGAAGATCAACCTTCAAGTGACCATGTCCTTCAATTTTTGAGATGTAATGTCTTTCAAGAGTTTTCATTTTTTCTTTCCAACTGATTTTTTAAATAAGTTCTTAAGTGATCTTCAGCTTTCTTTTTACCTAAAATTTTTGTGAGGGTAACTCTTATTGCCTCAATATTGGCACCTTTTAATAATCCAAAACAACCATAGCATTCAAGTCCGTACTCCGGGCAGGGAGCTAAGCACCCGCCTTGAGTGATAGGCCCAAGACAAGGTTTACCTTGTAGTAAAAGACAATTGTTTTCTTTTTCCTTGCATTCAAGGCAGACAGAATAAGCTTTTTCTTTGTGCGGTTTGTCTGACAAAAATGAGGCTATAACTTCAACAACATTTTCTGCCACAGCAGGACAGCCGGGGATAACACCATCAATTTTTATGTAATGGCTGATTGGTTTTGAATCAGTTGCTTTTGCACGATAGCGGCGGGAATAAATTGCATTTTTAATTCGTGCTCGCTTTTTTTCATCCATGATGGCATTAACTCCGCCAAGTGCAGCACAAGCACCAAGAGCAATTATATATCTGGAACGCTCTCTAATTAATTTAAGCATTTCTTGCTCTTCTTTTGAAACTGGTGTGCCTTCAACAATAGCAACATCAAAAAAGCTGTTTTTTTCCTCCTCTTGAACTAAACGCCAGTTCACAATTTCAAAATCCTGTTTAAACACCTTTTTCTTCAACAGCTTTTCAAATTGAGCCAAAAGCACCAACTCACATCCTTCGCAGTCAGTTAGATCAAATACCGCAATTTTAGGTTTAAGTCGCATAGCTTTCAACTTATGAACTAATAAACGTATGAACTTATGAACTATTTATTCTGTGGTTGTTCTTGCGTCTTCAGTTCTTACGTTCTTAAGTCGTATTTATATTGCTCCTTTTATATCTTTAACTTCTTCATAGCTAAATACTGGTCCATCAGTACAGACATATTTTGTTCCGCAAACGCAATGCTGGCATTTACCAACTCCACATTTCATTTTGCGCTCTAGCAATAAATATATGTCGCTTGCCCCCATCCCCATTTCAGTCAATTTTTCTACCACAAATTTATACATCACTGGCGGGCCGCAAATGATGGCAGTAGAATTTTCACAGGTCATCGTCTCCGTATTACAGATATCAGTTACTACCCCGACGTTTCCTTTCCAATCTCTTATATCCTCATCAACAGTTAAGTGAACGTCAATTTTATTTTGCCAGTCATCAAATTCATCACTAAAAAGTAGCTCATACTGATTTTTAGCTCCATAAATTAAAGTAATCTTACCAAAATCCTTTCTGTGCCAAAGAGAATACTGGATAATTGAACGCAGGGGAACAATTCCCACTCCGCCAGCAACAAGGATAATTCCTTTACTTTTCAAGTTATTTGGATTAATTCCGTGTCCAAATGGCCCACGGATACCGACTCTATCTCCTATTTTTTGTTTAAATAGCTCACTTGTAACTGTTCCTGCTTTTTTCACGCCTATTTCAAAAGTGTCTTTATGTTCTGGGCTTGAGGATATGCCTAAAGGGATTTCTCCAAAACCGGGCAAGGACAAAAGAATAAATTGTCCAAAATCAAAGGAAAAATCACGCCTATCCCTTTCTTTGGAAAGTCTGATATAAAAATGTATTGTATCGGCATTGAGTTTGCTTTTTTCTGCAATAATTGCCTCTTTAGGCATTAGTAAGTTTTGCATTTATTTATGTTTTAATTTTTTACTTAATTCCTTCTTTGCCTCTTCTAAAACTTCCTTAAAATTAATACCAGCCGGACAATATTTTATACATCGACCGCAATTAACACAGCCGGGCTTGCCGAATTCTTCCATCATCTGCACGAATTTGTGATGATACCAGTGATAAAATCTATCTTTATGCTTGTTTTCAAAAACGAATCCTTCTCCTCCGCGGGCGTGAACTTTAGTAAAATCTTCATAAAAACAAGCGTCAAAATGACGTTCACGATGACCCTCTCCCTTTTTTAAGCCCGGCTTGTCTTCTATGTCATAACAAAAACACAAAGGACAAACAAAACTGCAATTACCACAGCCATAACACTTGTCTGCATATTTTTTCCAAACAGGAGAATCTTTAGTTAATTCAACTGCCGCTTTTAATTCATATAATTTATCATAGGCGCTTTGGTATTCCTCTTTAATCTTGGGCTCTTTTAATTTAGTCGGCTTGAACCATTTTTTTCTCAAAATTCTATCACCTTTTTCAGTAACAGACCTTGCCAAAAACCTATCGCCTGCATCTTGCAAAAAGACATCATAGCCTTTATGGACATCAACACCTAAGACTTTTTGGAATTCAGAAATATCATCGTTTCCTGTAATGCCAATAATAGTTGTATTTTCTCGACGCTTGAGATAATAATAATCAGGTTTAGGTTTGGTCATTATTTCATCCAGTTGAATTATTCCATGGATATCAACTAAATGAACGCCAAAAAGTAGGGTTCGTTCTTTTAATTTTGGCATTTTGATTTGACCGTTTTTATATTTGAAAAGAGTTTCTCGTGCAGGCAAGAAAAATTTTGTTGGAGGCAGGGTTGTAGTTGTATAGTCCAAGACAACACGTTCAGGATCGCGGATTCGGTCAAAAATAAATTCTTTGCCTTTTTTTATTGGCGCATGTAATGAATAAGGACGAATTAGGTCGCCAATTAAATTAGAAACATCGCTTTTTTTAATTTCTTTAAGCAGAGTATCTCCTTATTCAAAATTTTCTAAAATTTTGACGGGCGTCCCCCACTTGAGCAGGGGAATAGCCCTCTTCATTATTTTAGAGATAAACTTGTTTCTTGTCTATTATGTGATAGTACTTTTTGAATATTTCAGATCAATAAAATGAAAACAGCCCGGGTGGGTAAAACGTCTTACCCTCCCGGGCGGTTAGTGTCACTTCTTCTCCTGGTTGAGGTCGAGAGCAACCTCATAGGCTTTTTTGGTCGCTCTCCACTCCTCTGTCGAGAGGACTATCGCCTCATAGGCGACGCCCTCCTTGCTGACTTTGACCTCCCAGAGTTCATCTCCCCGTTTGGGGAAGTCTTCCAGGTCGTCGCTATCCTCGTCGGTGAAGCAAATGTACTGGTAGTCAGACGAGGGCAGGATGAGAAGGATTTGCATGCCCTCGTCAGATTCAGACTGATAAGGGATGGCCAGGAACCGCTCAAAGGCGTTCCCGATCGCACAAACCGTCGGCCGGGGACTGTCAAGAACTTTCCCGTGAAGGACAGGTTCTTGTACCTCCCACTGGGCGGCCGCGGCTTCTCGTATCTTCTGTCTGGTCCTGGTTAAGGGTCCCCAGAGAAGACTCACCAGCACCGCGACTATTACCACAACAACCAGCACCTCAATCAAGGTGAAACCTTTCTGTCTCATTTCCCCTCTCCTCCTGATTAAGTTTGGTGGACGTCAGTACAAATTCGAGCCTATTGGCTCAGAAATATATCTTTAAAGATTAAGTTATATTTCTCAAACAATAGCTCACTCTTTAATTATATCATATAATTATAAACTTGTCAATAGAAAAGCGAATTTATCATCTTGTTTATAACTTATTAATTAGCTAAAATAAAGTTGTATGTTTAAAAGTATTAAAGAAGCAGATTTAGGGAATAAAAAAGTTTTGATGCGGGTTGGCTTTGATGTGCCAGTTGATGGAGAGGGCAAGGTTTTGGATGACACACGCATTAAAGAATCATTGCCTTCAATTAAATATGTTTTAAAACAAAGGCCCAAAGAACTCACTTTGATAGCTCATTTAGGTCGTCCAGAGGGTAAACCAGTCGAAAATTTGAAACTTCAATTTGTTGCACAGCATGTGGCTAAACTACTTGATTTAGGCGATATTGAAGAAACTGAATCAAAAATTGATATAGATGAATATCGGCTCGCAAGTGGTTTTCATATGCTTGAAAATATTCGCTTTAATCCCGAAGAAGAAGAAAACGATCCCCGCTTTGCTAAACGGCTTGCAAGCTTGGGCGAAATTTTTATTTTTGAAGCATTTTCAGCTGCTCACCGCAGACATGCTTCAACCACAGGCATTATGCAGCATTTGCCTACATATTTTGGCTATGAATTTGAGCGCGAGATAAAAAACCTAAAAAAAATTCTTGAAGGTCCAGAAAGCCCCTTTGTGGTAGTGATTGGCGGAGCAAAAACAGAAGACAAGGTGCCTGTAATAGATAATTTAGGACATTTAGCAGACAAAATTTTAGTCGGCGGAAGGACCTCAAACCTCTTACGCAAGGAAGGCAAGTACAAAGATGATGAAAAAGTGATTTTACATACTGATGGCATAAGTCAACAAGGAGAAGCTGTTAAGGCAAGTGATAACCCCATGGCAGCATTAGATATTGGCCCAAAAACTGTTTCCGAATTTAAGAGATTATTAACCGGATCTGAAACCGTGCTTGTGGCTGGGCCTTTGGGCAAATTTGAGGAAGAAAAATTTAAGGAAGGTACTAAAGAAATATATGAATTTATCACAGATTTAGATGCCTATAAATTAGCAGCCGGTGGTGATACAATAGAGGCACTTAATAAATTTAAACTTTATAAAAAATTTGATTTTGTTTCCACTGGGGGTGGAGCAGCTTTAGATTTTCTGTCAACAGGCACTTTGCCCGTGTTAGAAATAAAAAAATAAAATTGAAAAGAATAAATGTTTTTGAATCCAATACAACTACTTTTAGATGCACAACGCAAAAAAAACGCAATTGGTCATTTTAATATTTTTAATATGGAAAGCGCCAAGGCAGTAGTTTCTGCTATTGGAAAAGCCAAAAAGCCTGCTTTTGTAGCAATAACCGAAACCACAATTCGCTATGCCGGTTTGGGTTGTATTGTTGGCATTGTTAAAGAATTAACAAAGGCGCAATTTAATCATTCAGGCTCTAAAGCCATTTTGCACTTAGACCACGGTAAAAGCGTTGAGACAATTAAACGTGCAATTGAGGCGGGTTTTTCCTCTGTAATGATTGATGGGTCTGCCCTGAGCTTAGAGGAAAACATTGAGCTGACAAAACAAGTAGTAAAGATAGCCCACAAAAGTGAAATTGCAGTTGAGGCAGAATTAGGGCATGTCGGAAGAGTGGGTGAAATTATACCTAAGCATTATTTAACTAACCCTAAAACAGCCGAAGAGTTTGTTGAAAAAACAGGTGTTGACTCACTGGCTGTTGCTGTTGGCACAATTCATGGTTTGGTGACAAAGGTAAAAATAGATTTTGAGAGATTAAGACGAATTCGCCAGGGTGTTCCTGTGCCTTTAGTAATTCATGGCGGCACAGGGTTAGGAGATGTCGCTCTTAAGGATTTAATTGAAGCTGGCGCAACTAAAATTAACATTGATACAGCTCTGCGCATTGCCTTTATGAGAGGATTACGGCAAAATATAACTGAAAGTGATCCCCGCAAGCCATTAACTTCAGCTATGGATGAAGAAACGATTTTGGTTGAGGATTACATAAAGAAATTTGACAAGGGATTTAAATAATATGAATAATAAAATTTATTGCCTTGGCGAAACAATTTCTGACCTTATTTTCAAAACAGAGGAGGCAAAAGTCATAAATGAAAAGGAAAAATTACTCTGTTTTGAATATGGCGAAAAGATTGCTGTTCAGGAATTTATCCAAGCTTTTGGAGGAAGCGCTTTTAATGTTTCGGTTGGTTTGCAAAAGATGAATTTTGACCCAAAAATTATCTCTTCAATTGGTTCTGATTCTCGAGGCAAAGAAATTATGCAAGAAGTTGAAAAGATGGGCATGGATTCTTCTTTTTTGGTTGAATCAAAAGAATCTGCCACCAAAACAAGTGCAATTTTAATTAGCCCAGATGGCGACCGAACAATACTTGTATATCACGGAAAAAACAGCTTGAGCGAAAATGTTATTGATTGGGATAAAATTGAAGAAAATTCTTGGTTTTTTCTTGGACCTCTGCCTGATGGAACCCAAGAATTAATTGATAAAGTTGTTGATGTTGTTCAATCCAAAAAAATAAAATTAATTGTTAATCCTGGGGTTGAACAAGTTAAATGGGGAAGAGAAGGCAGCTCAAAAATTATCGCCGCAAGCGAAATTTATATATTGAATATGAATGAAGCGAGCGACATGCTTAATATAGACGAAGAGAAACAAGCCCTGGAAGAAATAATTAAATTAGGAGCAAAGCAGGTAATTATTACCAAGGGGGAGGAGGGCGTGATTGCCAAAGCAAAATACTCATCACATTCATTATCAGCTTTTAAAGCAAAAATGATTGATTCAACTGGCGCTGGGGATTCATTTAACGTCGGGGTGATCGGTGCCTTAATGAATGGTCGGAGCTTTGATGAAGCATTGCTTTGGGGGGCGATTAATGGTGCCTCAACTGTTGAAAAATTTGGAGCGCAGGCTGGTTTTTTAACAATTGAAGAAATTGAGGAAAAAATAAAGGAAAACTCAGATTATAAACCAAAAATTATGTGAGATGGAGGGGCTATGCCCGTCCTCCCGCTATAGCGGGAGGAATAGGGCGAAGGGAGAACGTGAAGGAAGTTTGCCATCTCGCCATTATAAAAAAAGAAAAAATACAAAAGATTTTATCCGAAGAGATAAAGTATGATTATTGGTTTGGCAAAACTAAAAAAGCTCCATATAAGGATGTAGGACAGGGTGATGAAATAATGCTTAAAGAGCCAGGGGGTAAAATAAGAGGGAGGGTCATAGTAGAAAATGCCCTCTTTTTTGATGATTATAAAAAACTCAACAATATTGAAACTTATGGAATTCTTTCACGTATTGCCTCTTTAGCAAAAAAAGAAAAAACTAAATATATTACTATTCTTTTATTTTCTAAACCAGATAAGTATTTGGCACCAGTAACTTACAAGAAAAAAGATTCTCGTCGTTGGGTGGTGTTGGGTTAACTCAGGTATGAAAGCTGTTTTCCACAAAAAAGACTTGACAGACACTCAAGCTCTTTTTAATATTGGAAGGTGTCTTTATGAAAAAGTATGAATGCCATTAAAGGCGAGAGATTACCAAACTACCAATGACCAAAGATTATAAAAGAATTACTGTCACAATAAAAAAAGAATTATTGGATAAAGTTGATGAGAAGTCGCGCGAATCTGGCAAGAGCCGATCAAACGTTATGGATGATCTTTTGGTGGATTCGCTAAGTTTAAATAAGGTTAAAAAAGCTGTTATACTGGCCGGAGGGGTGGGCAAACGGCTCCGTCCCTTAACCTATGAACTCCCAAAGCCACTTCTTCCTGTCAGGGGAAAACCCTTAATGGAACATACTTTTGATTTATTGCGTAAATATGGCATTACTGATCTTTATATTTCTGTTGGCTATAAGGCTAAACAAATCACAGATTATTTTGGCGACGGTAAAAAATATGGACTAAATATTGACTATATCAAAGAAAAAGAACCTTTGGGTACAGCTGGTCCTTTAAAAACGCTAAAAGGAAGAATAAATTCTCCGTTTTTATTGATTTGGTGTGATATCCTGACAGAAATCGACCTCTATGATTATATGAATTATCATTTTTCAAACCCCGGCGTAGCAACGATTGCTCTTTCCACAATTGATGATACCTCTCGTTTTGGTGTTGCTGCTATGAAAGGCAATCGTATTTTGGATTTTGTGGAAAAACCAAAATTGGGCGAAGAGCCCTCTAATTTAATCAATGCCGGCTATGTTATTTTAGAGCCAACAATTTTTGATTATTTGCCCAGAAAAAAAATGATAATGATTGAAAAAGATATTTATCCGCGGCTTGCTAAAGAAGGAAAACTTTTTGGCTATCCTTTTGAGGGAGCTTGGTTTGATACAGGGACACATGAAGCATATGAGGATGTAATTAAAAAATGGAAAGGAATTAAGAATTGATAGGCCTTAATGAAAAAAGAGAGGTACAATAAAAATAATTTTCGTGAGTCGAGAGTCTTTTTGGAGGACTGTCGTTTCGCGATAAAATCAGACAGCACAACAATGGAGGAATGTCCAATGCAAGATTGGCCGCAAGAGATCAGATTCATTCCGTACCCGCCTCGCGGCACGCCTGACGAGCTTTTGCAGTGGGCTGTTGGGCTTATAGGCCCCTATCTGCCAACCAGTTCCCTGGAAGATGTTCGGCGTATCGTCATCGCAAAGGCTCCCAGCCGGATGCACGACATCGGCGGCTGGGGGGACATCGAGATGTTCAATCGTCTTCATCACGGCATGGTTGTTAATGTCGCTCTAGGTCTTTGGACCGCGGTGGTGGTGGTTGAATTGAACCAGGAAGGACCGACCTTCTACCACCCCCTTGACCTCGAGATGAGCGGCTTGTCTCTTGAAGACGAAGAGGCGGCAGTTCTGCGGGAGACGATTGCCGAGGTTGAAGAGAGACTCCATCTTGATTCCCAGAAGCAGTACGAAACACATTACTTCGCTGTCGGTCAAGCGCCGCCAAATTCTGGCCTGGGCAGCTCTGCTTGTCTGGGAGTTGCCTTGGCTAAGGCGGTAATGGAGATCAAGGGCCTGACTCACAAGAAGTACGAGGTGGCAATGATAGCGCTCATTGTCGAGTCAGTTCGCCTCGGTCTTCTCACCGGCAACCAAGATCATGGTGCCTCTGGCTATGGTGGGATTCTGGCAATCGAGATACGGAAGGGCGGTTTCCCGCACTTCACTCCAGTTGCTCTGGGTCTCAGTGACGGGATAAAGCGGCAAATGGAAGATGGAACACTCCTCGTCTATCCAGGAGCTGCTGGTCGTCCTGTCAGATCATCTCGACGCCACGAGGATGTCGTCCAGAGCATCAAGCAGGGAGATGAGGGTGTCATCGGAGCCATCCAGAGAATCGTAACAACTGCAGAGCAGGCCAAGCAAGCACTGCTTGCAGGCGACTGGCAGACCTACTGCAAGCTGTACGGCGAAAATGGTCGTTGTCAGTTGTCTCTCTGTGATGGCATGGTGACTGAAGAGGCGCTTGATATCATGCGTTTCGTAGAAGACAAAGGCGCCTATGCCAAACCCAGCGGCGCTGGTGGCGCAATCGGCATCGTCGTACCCCAGGGGTCTGAACGGGCCGCAGCCATTCGAGACAGGCTCGAAAGAGAAGTGCTCAGCGGAATCCCAGGCGCCATGTTTCTCCCCGTCAAGGTCGACTATGAAGGCGTCTCATCGCTCAGCTTCGATTCCGGCCAAGTCGCTGCCTGCCTCAGCTGAGATCCCCCCGTCATCGCTTTGCGACCATCGCTATTCTTTTGGCACGCCGCCGAGGGACTAACGATGGTCGTTTTTTATATGTTATAATTATTTTTAGAGGCAGTGTGGCTTGACAGAGACTTGATGTCGTGATATCATAGGTCAGTCATAATCCTGCGGTCAAGGAGGACCATGTGTTTGGAAGGAGTGACTTTAGCCGAGCGACGAAAGTCGAACGCAGGCGTCGTGGATGGGCTGATGCGCCCACTGTATTGCACCGCTACGCCTTCTTTCCCCTTGAATTTGTTCCCCCCTGTCAGGTCGACCCAAGCAACTGCATCATCCTCGATGACGACCTGGAACTCGACCTTGATAATATGCCCCCACACCGCATCAAGCCCCCGATGGAATTCCCCTGTACCTTGTTGTCGAATCGTGTCCCCACCCCAACACCAGCTTGAGGGGATCCCCCCCCCAGAACTCGTCCGTTTTCCCCTCAAGCATCATTTTTTAAAAACCATAACCAATATATTTTATGTCTTTAGTTGTCAAAAAAGAAAAACTGCCAAAAAGCAAAATCAAATTAGAAGTTGTTGTTCCTCTAAAAGATTTAGATGAATATCGCGAAAAAGCCTTAGAGAAATTATCGCAAGAGATTGAAATAAAAGGTTTTCGCAAGGGTAAAGCTCCCAAACAAATGGTAATTGACAGGGTTGGAGAAACCCGTGTTGACTCGGAAGCTTTAGAGATAGCTGTGCCAGAAACTTCTTATATGGCAATGGCACAAGAAAAGATTGTTCCTTTAGAGCAGCCCAAAGTATCAGTCAAACAATTTGAAAAAGATAAGGATTTAATCTATTTCTTAGAAGTTTCGATTCTGCCCGAAATTGAAATAAAAAAATACAAAGATATTAAAATTAAAAAAGACAAAGTTGCAGTTAAAGATAGTGAAATCAAAAAAGCCCTGGAAGATTTAAGAAAGCGAATGGCAAGCTTTAAAGAAAAAAGTGGTGTTCTCAAAAAAGGTGATTGGGCAGAAATTAGCTTTGAGGGCTCGGTCAATGGAGTAAAAAAAGAAAAATTAACCAGTCCGAATTTCCCTTTTGTCGTGGGAGAGGCACAATTTATTCCTGGTTTTGAGAAAAAATTAATAGGAATGAAAAAAGGAGAAGAAAAAAATTTTAAATTAGCTCTGCCCAAAGAACAACTAGAAGATGAATTAAAAGGAAAAAAAGCTGATTTTAAGGTTAAATTAAATCAATTGAAAATAATTATTCCTCCTAAATTAGATAAGAGTTTCGCCGCTAAGCTTGGCGCTAAGGACTTAGCCGATTTAAAAAAACGCATCAAAGAGGGAATAGAATCGCAAAAAGAGAAGGAAAGAGATAATAAGTTCAAACAGGAGCTTATCGAAAAAATTGCCTCAAAAGTTAAGGTTGAATTACCTGAGGCGATTATTAATCAGGAAAAAGAGCGGCTAATTTCAGATTTCACCAGGCAACTAAATGCTTCAGGCGGGAATCTTGATGATTATTTGGTGAGGGTTGGCAGAAAAAAAGAAGATTTTGATAAAGATTTGGCGATACAAGCAGAAAAAAATATTAAAATTAGCTTGACCCTTTCTAAGCTATCGGAGCTTGAAAAAATTGAGGCAACTGAAGCTGAAGTAGAAAAAGAAATAGAGGATTTAATAAATAAAGGTATGCAGCAAGGTGTGCAGAAATCTGAACTTGTGAAAAATTATGACACGCCTGAAGCAAAACGCTATGTAAAAAGCATTATCCGCAATCGAAAAACAATTGATAAATTAGTTGAACTAAATAAAAATTAGGTTTTAGGGATTAGCTTTTAGCTCATAGGGACTCATGTATTGTTGATTTAGCAAAAATTAAGAGCTCAAAAATCCGCCATCAACAGGAATCAGTGCGCCTTGGACATAGCTTGATAAGTCGCTTGCCAAGACAAGCGTTATTTTAGCTACCTCATCAGGGTCTCCCCAGCGGGCGAGTGACAATCTCTTTTTAAAAATATAACCAACTGTTGCCAAGGGGATATTTAACGTTCTAATCGCTTTTTTGGTTAGAGTTTCAGTGCCAGGGGTTTTTATAGCTCCAGGCAAAATACAGTTGACGCGAAATCCCAGTTGTCCATATTCGCGAGCTAACGATCGGGTAAGGGCTGCCACCCCAGCTTTGCTGACCGAATAAGCTGATAAATCATTTTTAAAAGGCATAATCGCCTCTATTGAAGAAATATTAATGATTGTCCCGCCTATAGTCCTTCGGCTTTTAATAAAATGCTGGCACATCCAATAAACAGAATTGAGATTGATATCCATTACTTTATTGTAAAAATCAATATCAACTTTCTCAAAAGACATAAAAGGATAAATTCCAGCATTATTAATTAGAGTTTCTGGCTCTTCCCCTTTTTTAAATTTTCCCCATAAGTTGTCAATTTCTTTTTTCTTGGAAAGATCAATTTGAAAAAGGGAAATATTATCAGGCGTTTTGGTGAGTGATTTTGTTTCTTTTAGCCCTTCCATATTTATGTCTAATAAATAAAGAATTGCTCCTGCTTCAGAGAACCGCTTTACCATTGCTTGGCCAATGCCAGAACCAGCGCCAGTAACAAGCACGCGTTTGTCTTTTAAATTGATTAATTCAGATAATTTTTTTGTTTTTGACATAGAGTACATTTATTGAATGTTTCTTTTAGTTTATCGTTTGTTTCTTTTCCTGTAAATAAAAAATTTACTAAATCTCATTAATTTATAGTGTGATTAATTTTCTGATTCAGCATCTAAAAATAACACAATATTTTTAAATTAACATTTTTTGGTGGTTTTAATAATGTTGACTTTTTGCTATAATGAATAAGACAAAATAAATGAGGAGGAATAATGCAAAATAAAATGAAATCGGCCTTTGGTGGAAAAAAAGAAAAAATTAAATCCCAGTTTTTAGTGCCAACAGTAATTGAGAAATCAAGCTTTGGGGAGCGAGCTTATGATATTTATTCCCGTCTTTTGAAAGAGCGAATAATCTTTTTAGGCGGTCCGGTTGATGATAATTCAGCCAATTTGATTATCGCCCAATTATTGTTTCTAGAATCAGATGATGCCACCAAAGATATTCAGCTCTATATTAATTCTCCTGGAGGCTCTGTTTATGCAGGGCTAGCTATTTATGACACTATGCAATATGTAAAGCCAGATGTGGCGACCATTTGTATTGGTATGGCTGCATCAATGGGCGCTTTTCTTTTATCTGCTGGTGCAAAAGGAAAGCGATATGCTCTACCTAATTCCAAAATTCTCTTACACCAAGTTATGGGTGGTGCACGTGGTCAGGCAACGGACATCGAGATTCAGGCTAAAGAAGTATTAAACATCAAACAGCAGATAAACAAAATACTTTCCAAAAATACAGGTCAAACTCTATCCAAAATCGAAAAAGACACAGACCGCGATTATTATATGTCTGCTCGCGAATCTCAAAAGTACGGCGTAGTTGATGAAATAATTGTATCTAAATAAAATTCAAAATTTTAATTTTTCTCACAAAGCTTGACAAGAAATTTCAGTTGTTTATAATTGGTACTGTTTTTGCCATTTATGACAAAACTTTCCAAGGCAAAAGAAGGCTTTACAAAAGCCCATAAAACAGTCAAAAGCTGCGTGTCCGCAGCTTTTTCTCGTTTTAGGGATAAGACGATTTTCTCTATAAAACCTCAAAATATTTGGCTTTATATTCGGCTATATAGCCTTATATCTATTAAATTTGTCAAGCGATTTCCCACAATTTTCAAAAATGGTCTATTTGAAATTTATATTTTTGTAAAAACACTTCCTCGTCGTATAAAAAGAGACGAATCAAGAATTTTGATTTATGGCAGACCCATTGAACTAAAGGATATTCTGCCTCATTTGGGACTGGCTATTGTTGCCTCAGTCATCTTTTTTTCCAATACCTTTGCCAAAGATATGGGTTTTCATAGCAAAAGGTACTTGGGAGATAATATTGAACCTTCCGAAATTGCAGATTTGGCAATGCAGGTTGATTCTTTTACTCCTTATATTTTAGAATCAGAAAATGGATTAATATTAAGCTTTGCTGACACCAAAAAGACCTTAGCTTATGAAGACAGCCATATTGTTGCGCCAGTGAGCTTAACAACAGAGATTTCACCTAAAGAGAGTATACCGGTTCAAGTTGCAGAAAGAACCCAGTATATTGCTTATCAAGTTCTTGGGGGTGAAACTTTAAGTTTGGTTGGTGCCAAATTCGGGGTGACTTCACAAACCATACTTTGGGCAAACCCGGATATAAAAAATCCCGATATAATTCAGCCAGGGACAGTATTATTTATACCACCTTGTAATGGAATTACCCATATTGTGCAAAGAGGAGAAGGTCTGGCAAGTATTGTCAGTAACTACGGCGGAAATTATGCTTTGACTCTTGAGGCAAACGGCATTGGAAGTCCTGATAAAATATATGCCGGAAATAGAATTATTATTCCAGGAGGAAAACCAAAACAGACCCCAAAGGTAGCTGCAGCTAAAAAATCCAGTGTTCGCGGTGTTTCAAGTCCTACTGGACCCACTATTCCTTCGGGCACTTTTATTTGGCCAACTCGCGGTACAGTTTGCCAACGATTTCGTCGCGGCCATCCAGCAATAGATATTTGTGCCGGCGGGTCATCACCGCCAATTGTCGCTTCTGATGGAGGCAGAGTCGTTGAGGCCAAATACGGCTGGAATTGGGGATATGGAAATACCGTTTTAATTGACCATGGCAGCGGCAGAAAAACCCGCTACGCTCATCTACGCTCGCTTTCAGTAAGGTTTGGGCAATATGTTTCCAAGGGTCAACTTCTGGGATATATGGGCACAACAGGTAATTCAACTGGAATACATTTGCATTTTGAAATACATTTAGGGCCCACCAGAGTTAATCCGCTTGCTTATCTTAGATAAGCAAGGAAATTCAAAACTCTAAATACTAAATTCTAAACAAATCCAAAATTTAAAACATTGCAACCAAAGTTGTTTAATTATTTGATTTTTGGTAATTTGAAATTGTTTAGATATTAGAATTTTGATATTTGATAATTTATTATGTCATTTATCGATGAAGCAAAAATAAAAGTGATAGCCGGCAAGGGCGGTGATGGTATCGTCTCTTTTAGGCGTGAGCGATTTATTGCCAAAGGTGGGCCAGACGGCGGAGATGGAGGCAATGGCGGTTCGATTTTTGCCAGAGTAAATCCAAATCTTAACACTTTATCTTTATATCGTCGTAAAAAGCAGTTCAAAGCGCAGAATGGAGAAAATGGAGGTAGAAATACCCGCAAGGGTAAAAAAGGCGAGGATCTTGTTATTCAATTTCCTAAAGGCACTTTAATTCGTCTTTTTAAAAAAGAAGATAAAAAATTAATCCTTGAAAAGATTATTGATTTAATGGACAAAAAAGATGAAATACTTTTTGCTAAAGGAGGAATTGGGGGGCACGGCAATGATTATTATAAAAGCTCTTGTAACCAGACTCCGCGGAAAAGACAATTAGGCAAAAAAGGCGAAACAAAGTTTTTAGAGCTTGAATTAAAACTAATTGCCGATATAGGGCTTGTGGGTTTGCCAAATTCAGGTAAATCAACTTTATTAAGTCGTATTAGTCATGCTCGTCCTAAGATTGCCGATTATCCTTTCACCACCCTAGAACCAAGTTTAGGAGTAATTGAATTTGATGAATTAGGTATAAAAGAAAGAAAATCATTGGTGGTAGCTGATATTCCGGGATTAATTGAAGGAGCTCACCAGGGTAAAGGATTGGGGGACAGGTTTTTACGTCATGTTGACCGCTGTAAAGCTCTTATACATCTTATTGATATCACAAGTGATAATATAAGGGGGGACTATCAGGCAATTAATAGAGAATTAAAAAATTATAGTCCAAAATTAGCCAAAAAGAAACAGGTCGTCGTCTTAAATAAGATTGATCTCTTGCCTGAAGAAAAGCGAAAAAAGAAACTAAAGATTTTGCGAAAAAAAATCCCCCATCCCCTCTTCCCTATCTCCGCCGTAACAGGGGAGGGGATTAAAGAGTTGTTCTTAAGTTTAATTGAGTTAAAATAGTATATACTTTAAGATAATTAATTTCTCCCGAGGACAGGGGGCTCAGAGTTGCAAAGCCCGCCCCCTATCCTCGGGCTCCAACCCCCGGCACGCTTCAAAAGCTTGGCTCACTTCCTAATCAGACACTCCAACAGCCCGCTGTCGGGCTCTATTAGGAGCACAAGCCCAACTTTTGGGAAAGGTAGTTATTAATTTAATATTCCTTGACTTTGAGCATATAGTACTACAATCTCCATTCTTCGCTAAAGCTACGAAGGACAGGCGCAGATTGTGAGATTGTTTGTGTAAGTATTAAATTACGTGATTTATTACGTAATTTTTTATTGACAAATTTGATGATATATGATATTATGCATAAGGTTTGACGTACTATCCTGCAGTACCAGTTGTACCTCTTAGGAGGGTGATGGAAAATGGCAACGGGCCAGATCATCAGGATTATCGAGGACGATGGCTGGTTGGTGGGAGAGCTTCCCAATGGCGAGAAGGTCAAGTTCTCGCCATCAGCACGTAGCTACCTCATCTCACGACTTGGAAGTTCCGAGGTCGTTGGTTCGGTGGTCTGGGGCCCGATTATCCCCAACACGAGCAACGACCATGAGGAACGCCCTTGGTTCTGTCGTAGGGTAGAGACCTTGGCAGAGGAAGGGGACTTCGAGGCAGAGGTGGAAAAGGTCCGTCAGGCCGAGGCCGCCAAATGCCCGGAGCTGTCAGAACTCCACCAAGCCCTGGATGCGCTCATCGACCAGATGACGCCAGAGGTTACGACGCAGGACGCAGGGCTCCGTCTGATCGAGGAGGGAGAGGATCCCTCCGCCAGTGGATGGCAGGCCAAGGTCAAGACGACGATGATAGCCCTTACTGCAGAAGCGAGGGTTAAGACCATTCAGGACATTACCCGGGCGTTGAACGACACCGAGATCAGAACACACATCACGAACTTCGCCAACGGCAACGATCTCGTTGTCGAGGCGACAGAAGAGGAGGAGCAGGCCACCGCAAGCGGGTAGCGTAGTGCGCCAACAGCTTCATCGAGGGGGCCGCTTGGTCCACAGACCAACATCTGGATCAAGCCGGCCCCCTCTTCAATTTAAATTAATTTTTTTATTGAACTTTTTAATCCCTGTGCTAAAATAAACGCGAAAAATAAGATAAAAAGTGTTTTTTGCCCTTGAGAAGGGGCAGGTTTCTTGCAGGGGCTAAGGGGGCTCAGAGTTGCGAAGCCCGCCCCCTTTCCCCTGCACCCCATCCCCCGGCACGCACAAAAACTCAACTTTTCTTCAGAACAGAAACTCCAACAGCCCCCTGTCGGGCTCTATTCGATAGAAAAGTTGATTTTTGGAAATGGTAAGATTTATATATTCCTTGACTTTGAGCGAATTTTATGAATAAAATAAGTAAATTAAAAGGAGATTATGATTACGAACTACAAATCAAAAAATAGGTCAAAAATATCAACTATCGGCACTTTGCATCCGTCCAAGCGCAGTTGGAATAGGATATTGCCGATTTTTTATAAATTATTCATAAATAATGAAGATTGCTTCTATAAAAATTCAGAATTTTAGATCATTGGCGAATATAGAAATCAAAAAACCTGATAATTTTATAGTTCTCGCTGGCAAAAATGGTACAGGGAAAACAAGTCTGCTAGAAGCAATATACCTTTGTCTTGAAAAAAACGCACAAAGTAATAATAGGATAATTGATGAATTGATTACTTCTGGGAAAGAAGAATCCAGTATAGAAATTGATTTGGAATTTACTGATAAAGAGGTTCTTTATTTTTCGAAGAAACTAAATGAATTGAAAGAAAAAAATTTAGCGGATTTGAGCTCTAATTTTTCAAATCAAGTAACAATAAAAACTGTATTATCAAGATCAACAAAAAGCGAAGGTTCTCAATCAAAGTCTTACTTTTCTAATAATCATGGCTTTGAGGCTGTTTGGAATTCAGATATTAAATTCGTATTTTTTTTCAATGCCTATAGGAAAATTGAAATAGCTGAAGAGCAGATTTTTAGCCAACCATCTCAGAGCTTCCAAAAAACTTTACCAGAAATGGAGATTTTTGGCGTAGATAGGCTTCGAGACCCAATGAATATACGGCCTACAAAAGAAATTTCAAAGATAATTTTTCGATCAATTTTTGAACAATTCAAACAATCAGCAAAAAATAGCCAATTTACTGAATCGATCATTCCCTTAATTAAACAAGTTAATAAATTAATTGATCCAAAGGAGATTGGAATCCCAAATTTAAGTGATCCTGAGAACAAAATTAAATATCCGATAACAATAAAGGGGAAAAAAAAACATTCACTGCTTTTTTTAAGCGCAGGCGAGATGGAGCTTGTAATGTTAGGGTCTTATTTGTGGAGTATTAAAGATCCAAATAATATTTTTAAGCCAATAATCCTTATTGATGAGCCAGAGCTTCATTTGCACCCCACATTTGTAAGAAGGTTGAGCCAATTCATTGTTGAGAATATTTTGTCTGAGGATATTACTACAAATATAATTATTTCTACCCACTCAGCAGATTTTTTAGATGGTTTCCCGCTTAATACGTTTCAAATAATTGCAAAAAAACCATATCTTTTAAAAGCAGAAGGTGCTGATGATAAAAAGGAGATACTAAACTTATTGGGTGCAAAGTATGGACCTGAAATGATAGTAGATAATCTTGTTTTAACGGAAAGCAACCTTGATACGATTAAGCAAATACCCGATAGTAAGATATATCAAAGAATTATCGATCCCGAAATTAAAAAGAGCTACTTTCATCCCAGCGGGGGATATCCCAAAGTGTACACCAATCAGAACTTTCTGATCAAATTGTTTAGTAGTTTAGGAATAACAGGAAAAAACATTTATGGTATTATCGATAAAGGTGCTGGAAGCCCCGAGAAACCGAAAAATATTATTGAAAACGGAATTTATGACGTTTACAATATTTTTCTATATCAGCAACGCCATATTGCAAAATTACTAGAGGAATTAACTGGCAAAAAGATAAAAAGCGAGGTAATAAATGATGAAATTAAAAAAATTATTATTAGTAAAGAAACTGGAAAAAGAAAAACAGATTGTGATGGTAAAAAAATTTGCGAAGTTTTTTTTGGAAATTTAAAGAAAAAATATTCACTCAAACTAGAAATAAGAGAGTTTTATGAAAGACTATTAGATAAAATTGAATTTAGTAATTTACCATCATTTCTTCGAGAAAAATTAAAAATGTTTAGACCCTAATAATTTTTTAATACTAATATTACTTTCCCAAAAGTTGTCCCCGATACAATCTGCGATTTACGGGGTGAACTTTTCGCTTTCGTAGTTGGGGAGTGGAGCCCAAGAGGAGGGGGACACGCCCCTTCTCTTGAATAAAAGCGAGCCAAGCTTTTGAAGCGTGCCGGGGAATAGAGTGCAGAGGAAGGGGGCGGGCTTCGCAACTCCGAGTCCTCTTCCTCTGCTATATTGAGTGCCTTTGCAAAAGGCACAAAAAAATACGTATTATAATACGTAATTAATTACGTAATTAATTACGTAATTCCCCTTTTTCCTCTTGACCCCACCAAAGGCGAGGGGCTTGACCACGTAAAATTTGCTACAATAAGCAAAAGCAAATTCACGTGGTTTGCGCCACGTAACATTTGCCCTGCAAATTGTACGTGGCTTGACACAAAAATCACCATACTATATAATAGGAGTGCATTGGTAAATAACCTTGCGACAAGTTCTAGCCCGGGTGCGTCCCCGCAAGGGGTTTTCCGGCTAAACTCCTCGAGAGAGGAAAGAATAAAAAAATTGGATGAGAGTTTGGAAAAAGTTAGTTAAGTAGGGAAAAAACCTGCAACTACTTTATTGTAGTTGAGGTTTTGTTTTGTCTTTATTTATTACTACCACTATAAAGAAAAGGGCCGGCACAAAGAGAGGTTAAAGTTTATGAAGCTTTTAAAACGTAAAGAGTTTTCCAAGGTTAAAAAATCCCTGGCTCTACCCGACCTTGTAGAACTCCAAAAATCCTCCTATGATTGGTTTTTATCCGATGGATTAAAAGAACTCTTTGACGAAATTTCTCCTGTGGAGGATTTTACTGGGAAAAAATATGAATTAAAATTTGGTAATTTTTTCTTTGATGAACCTCCGGTTAATGAAACAGATTCAAGAGAGAATAATTTGACCTACAAATCAGCAATGCGAGTAAAGATTGATTTAATAAACAAAGAAACAGGAGAAGTAAAAGAACAAGAAGTATTTTTAGGAGATTTCCCCATGATGACTGACAGGGGAACTTTTATTATCAATGGTGTTGAGCGAGTTGTTGTTTCCCAAATCGTAAGAAGCTACGGTGTACTTTTCGTTACCGAGAAATCTGGAATGAGAAAGCTTTTTGGAGCTAAAATTATTCCAAACCGTGGTGCCTGGCTTGAATTAGAAACTAACAATAAAGATGTAGTCACAGTAAAAATAGACAGGAAAAGAAAAATACCAGCAACTGCTTTTCTAAAAGCTTTTGGTTGGGATGAAAAACAAATAGCTGATTTTATGAGTGATGTTAATTCTGACCCAGAACATGATTATCTTAAAGCAACCTTAGAAAAAGATAATACAAAGAATTCTGATGAGGCGGCAGTTGAGGTTTATAAAAAAATGAGACCAGGCGACCTAACTACTCCTGAAAACGCTAAAGCATTTTTGCAAACAACCTTTTTTACTCTTAAAAGATACGATTTAAGCCCTGTTGGCAGATACAAGCTAAATAAAAGGCTTGATTTAAATGTTCCCAACAATCTAAAGAATAGAGTTTTGAGAATTGAGGATTTTGCCGCAGTCTTAAAAGAAGTTATCAGGTTAAATTGCGACCCTAAGGCCGAAGAAGATGATATTGATAGTCTTTCTTCACGCCGCATAAGGGCAGTGGGTGAGCTAGTACAAAATAAAGTAAGAGTGGGCCTTTTGCGCATGGAAAGAATTATTAAAGATAGAATGTCAGTTATTGAAGTTGAAAACATTACACCTGCTCTTTTAATAAATGCAAGACCCATAATTGCAGTGCTCCAAGAATTTTTTGCCTCATCGCAGCTTTCTCAGTTTATGAATCAAACCAATCCTTTATCTGAACTTGAGCATAAACGTACAATTTCTGCCACAGGTCCTGGCGGATTGTCCCGAGAAAGAGCCGGATTTGAAGTAAGGGATGTTCACTCAACTCATTATGGCAGGCTCTGCCCCATAGAATCGCCAGAAGGACCAAATATTGGACTTGTTTCCTATATTGCCTGTTATGCCAAGGTTAATAAATATGGCTTTATTGAAACTCCTTACAGAGTTGTTGAGCATAAAAATGGAGAATCAACAGTCACCAATAAAATTGAGTATTTAGATGCAGATCAGGAGCAACGCCATCGCATTGCACCAACAAGCATTAATTTGGATGAAAATAATAATATTGTTGGCAGTGATGTCTTGGTTCGATTTGAAGGTAAACCAACTAGGGTTGATGCGGATGAGGTTGATTATGTAGATGTTTCTGCCAAGCAAATTGTTTCTATAACCACCGCTTTGATTCCATTTTTGGAAAACACAGACGCGGCCCGTGCCATGATGGGCTCTAACATGCAACGCCAAGCAGTTTCATTGATTAGGCCTCAGTCACCAATTATTGGCACAGGCGTTGAAGCTGATGCTGCCAGAGACTCTGGTCAAATTGTGGTAGCAGTTGATTCCGGTGCGGTAGTTGAGGTTGATAATAAAAAAATTGTTGTTAGTGAAGGGAGAGGAAAACTAAGAGAATATACTTTACAGGGGTTTGTTCGTTCAAACCAAGCAACCTGTATGCACCAAAGGCCCGTTGTTTCTGAAGGTGAAAAAATTAAAAAAGGTCAGGTGATAGCAGACAGCCTAGCTACAGAAAACGGCGAAATTGCACTGGGTCAAAATATTTTAGTTGCTTTTATGAGTTTTGCCGGCTCAAATTTTGAAGATGCTATTATTATTTCTGAGAAACTGGTAAGAGATGATAGGTATACCTCAATTCACTTAGAAAAATATTCAGTAGAAGTTCGCGAAACAAAACTGGGACCTGAAATGATAACTCGTGATATACCCAATGTTGGTGATGAAGCATTAAAAAATCTTGATGAAAATGGAATCGTGCGAATCGGTGCTGAGCTAAAGGCAAGAGATATTCTTGTTGGTAAAATTACTCCCAAAGGAGAAACTGAACTTTCAGCCGAAGAACGATTGTTGTTGGCTATATTTGGTGAAAAAGCCAAAGATGTGAAAGATACATCTCTGCGTCTTCCTCATGGCGAACATGGGAAAGTGGTTGATGTTAAAATATTTGATAAAGCTAATGAGGATGAATTGCCGGCAGGGGTCAGTCAAATGATTGAAGTGACAGTGGCTCAGCTTAGAAAGATTCAAGTAGGTGATAAGCTTGCTGGTCGTCATGGTAATAAAGGCGTAATCGCCAAAATATCGCCCATTGAAGATATGCCAGTTTTGCCTGATGGCACACCAATTGACATTATTCTTAATCCTCTGGGTGTTGTTTCTCGTATGAATATTGGACAAATTCTTGAAACTCACCTTGCCTGGGCGGCTCAAAAGATTGGCTATAAAGTTTCTGCTCCTGTTTTTGAGGGCCCGGATTTTGAAGATATCCAAAACGAACTAAAAAATGCAGAATTGCCTAAGAATGGTAAAATCCAGCTTCGTGATGGACGCACAGGGGAGCCATTTGACCAAAAAACAACTGTTGGAAATCTATATATAATGAAACTTCTCCATTTGGTTGATGATAAAATGCATGCTCGCTCCATTGGACCTTATTCTATGGTCGCCCAACAGCCGTTGGGGGGCAAAGCACAATTTGGGGGACAGCGATTTGGTGAGATGGAAGTTTGGGCCTTGGAAGCATATGGTGCCTCAAATACTTTGCAGGAAATGTTGACCATTAAATCAGATGATATGCTTGGGCGAAGCCAAGCCTATGAGGCAATTGTTAAAGAACAAGAAATTCCTGAAGCTTCAACTCCTGAATCGTTCAATGTTTTGGTTAAAGAGCTACAAAGCCTAGGTCTAAACATGGAACTTCTGAAAGATGAAAGAGTAATCAACAATTAATTAAAAACAAAGAAATAAGAATTAAAACGGTTTTTATGGATAATCCAACCAAAGAAAAAACGCTTGACTTTAACGCAATTAAACTAACACTTGCTGGACCAGAAAAAATTCTTAAATGGTCATATGGTGAAGTGTTAAAGCCAGAAACTATTAATTATCGTACTCAGAAGCCAGAACGAGACGGTCTTTTTGATGAAAAAATTTTTGGTCCAACCAAAGATTATGAATGTTATTGTGGAAAATACAAAAAAATTAGGTACAAAGGAATTATTTGTGATAAGTGTGGCGTTGAGGTAACTAAATCAGCCGTCAGACGTGAAAGAATGGGTCATATTTCTTTGGCTGTTCCTTGTGCTCATATTTGGTATGTAAGAGGAGTGCCATCAAGACTCGGTCTTTTATTGGATATATCAAGCCGCGACTTAGAAAAAGTAATTTATTTTGGTGCCTTCATAATTTCTGAGGTCAATGAAGAAATAAAAAAAGAAGCTTTAGAAAAACTAGAAAAGAAATTCCAGTCTTATAAAGATAAACTCAAAGGCTCAAGCCATGCTGGCTCAAAAATCATTAAAGCTCTTAAGATTTCCAAAAAAGAGGAAACCGAAGATGAAAAAGCAGAAAGACTTCTAAATACGCACCGTAGACGCAAGGAAGAAATTGAAAGTCTCAAGCCTTTAATGATTATTTCTGAGGAGCGCTATCACGATCTCTCCATAAAATATGGTGAAATTATTAAAGTTGGGATTGGGGCAGAAGCACTATTTGATATTTTGAAGCAAGCCGACCTAAAGGAATTAATAAAAAAGATTGAGGATGAGATCAAAATATCAAAGGGACAAAAACTAAAGAAATTGTCAAAAAGAATCAAATTAGTCAAGGACCTTGAAAGTGGTGAAATGAGGCCAGAATGGATGCTCGTCAAGGAATTGCCTGTGATTCCACCGGATTTACGGCCTATGGTTCAATTAGACGGAGGCAGATTTGCGGCTTCAGATTTGAATGATTTGTACCGAAGAGTAATTAACAGAAATAATCGGCTAAAAAGACTTCGCCTGCAGGGAGCACCTGAAGTGATTCAGCGAAATGAAAAAAGAATGTTGCAGGAAGCAGTTGATGCCTTGATTGATAATTCTGCTCGTCGTGATAAAGCAGCCCAAACTGTTGGTGGTAGAAGAAAGTTGCGTTCACTTTCTGACATGCTGAGAGGTAAGCAAGGCAGATTCAGACAGAACCTTTTGGGCAAACGTGTTGATTATTCAGGCCGCTCAGTTATCGTTATTGGACCAGAACTCAAGCTTAATCAATGTGGTATCCCCAAAATAATGGCACTAGAGCTTTTTAAGCCTTTTATTATAGGAAGATTAATTGCAAATGGTTATGCTCATAACGTCAAAAATGCAACTAAAATGATAGAACAGGAAGAGGATATTGTCTGGGATATTCTTGAGGAAATAACCAAAAATTATTTAGTGCTTCTAAATCGTGCCCCAACCCTTCACCGCCTTGGCGTTCAAGCTTTTCAACCAGTTTTGATTGAGGGTAAGGCCATTAGAATTCACCCCTTGGTTTGTGCTGCTTATAATGCTGATTTTGACGGGGATCAAATGGCAGTTTATATACCACTATCTGAGCTTGCCCAAAAAGAGGCCCGGCAAATGATGCTTTCGGTTAAAAACCTCTTAAAGCCAGCTTCAGGAGAGCCTATTGTTGGTCCATCCAGGGATATTGTTTATGGGATGTATTATTTAACCTTGATGCAAAAAACAGGATTAGGGGCTGGTAAGTATTTTTCCTCACCTTTCGAGGCAATTATTGCTCATCGCAATGCAGTTGTAGGAGTTCGTTCAACAATCAAAGTTTTGATTGAAGGAAGAATCAGAAAAACAACAGTGGGACGAATCCTTTTCAATCAGATTCTGCCAAAAGGTTTCAGGTTTGTTAATAGAAAAATGGACCGCAGAGAGTTAAACTCTTTGGTTAAAAAAATATTTGTTGGCTTTGGCAAAAAAGAAACAGCTAAATTTGTCGATAAAGTCAAGGATTTGGGTTTTTATTACGCAACTCATTCCGGTATGACCATTTCTGCCTCAGATATCAAAGTTCCTCAAGATAAAAAAGAAATTGTGAGTTCTGCTGATGAAAAAGTTAAGGAAATTGAAGATCAATATGAGCAGGGTTTAATTACAGAAGAAGAAAGATATTTAAAAATTGTTGAGCTTTGGAGTGGAGTTAAAAGCACCCTTGAGAAAAAGATGATTAATATGTATTCGCCGCTTGATTCAGTCTATGCCATGATTAATTCTGGTGCTCGAGGTAATTTGGCTCAAATGACCCAATTAGGAGCAATGAAAGGTCTAGTGGTCAATCCAGCAGGAGAAATTATTGAATTACCTGTAAAAGGCAACTACCAGCATGGTCTTGAGTCGCTTGAGTATTTTATTTCTACTCACGCTGCAAGAAAAGGTCGCTCTGACACAGCTCTTCGAACTGCAGAGGCAGGTTATTTAACCAGGAGATTAATAGATGTTGCTCAAGATGTAATTATAACTACCAAAGATTGTGAAGATAAAAAAGGTACAATTATTTCAAAGAAAGATGTAGGAGAGTTTGGACAAAATTATCAGCAAAAAATTACTGGTCGTGTTTCTGTTAAGACAATTAAAGACAGCCAAGATCAATTAATTGTCAAAAAAGACGAAATTATTGATGAAAAAAGGGCGAAGAAAATTGAGGAATCAAAAATTAATGAAGTTGCTGTCTATACACCGCTAACCTGTAAAAATATTTGGGGCATTTGCCAAAAATGTTACGGCCGAGATTTAGCCACTGGAGAATTGGTGGAAACTGGAACTGCTGTCGGTGTTATTGCAGCGCAGGCAATTGGAGAGCCTGGAACTCAGCTTACAATGCGTACTTTCCATATCGGTGGTGTTGCCGGCGAGGATATTACTCAAGGCCTGCCAAGAGTTGAGGAGCTTTTTGAAGCAAGGACGCCAAAAGTTCCAGCAGTTATAGCTGATTTCAATGGAAAAGTTGAAGTCAAGGAATTTGAAGACAAAAAAGTAATTAGACTTGTTTCAGAGGAAAGAACTGCCAAAAAAGTAGCAATTCCAAATGATTTCCAAGTAAGGGTCAAAAATGGCAAAAAGATAAGTTCAAATTCAATTCTGGCTAAAAAGGGAAAGGAGTCAATCAAGGCTCCCGTTTCTGGGGTTGTTCAAATTGAAAATAATACCGTTACGATTCTCAGCGATGTTGACAAAGCAAAAGAATATACAGTATCACCCTTAACAGCATTAAGGATTAAAGATCAGGACCGAGTAAAGAAGGGTCAATATATTACTGAGGGCCAACTAGATTTACGAACAGCAAATAAAATTATCGGGAGAGAAAGAACCCAGAAATATATTGTCGCAGAAGTTCAAGCCATTTATTCTTCCCAGGGCCAGAGCATTAATGATAAACACTTTGAAATAATAGTTCGCCAAATGTTCTCAAGGGTTAGAATAGTTGAGCCTGGCGATACCGATTTTAGCGCCGGGCAGATTGTAGAGACTAGTCAATTTGAACTTAAAAATCAAGCTTTAGCAAAGACCAAAACAAAAGGAGTTGCACAGGACCTTTTGCTTGGTGTTACAAAAATTGCTCTTTCCACTGGAAGCTTTCTTTCAGCCGCTTCATTTCAGGAAACTACAGGTGTATTAATTGAGGCAGCAACAACCTCAAGAGTGGATAGACTCAGAGGATTAAAAGAAAATGTAATTATTGGTAGAAAGATACCCGCTGGCACTGGTTTTAGGGAAAAATATGGAGAAGAGGTCAAAGAATCTGTTGTTGAAAAAGAAATCAAAGAGTCTTGATAAGAATAAACAATAATGTTAGGATGGTTTAGATAATTTATTTTTTAGATTTAAGAATTTAAATTTAAAATTGTAATATGCCAACAATAAATCAATTAATTAAAAAAGGCAGAATTAAGACCAAGAAAAAAGACAAAACACCGGCACTGAAGCGAGGTCTAAATACAATTAAAAGAAAAGCGGTCCATTTTCCAAAAGGCTGCCCCTTTAAACGTGGGATATGTGTAAAGGTTACCACCATTACTCCCAAAAAACCCAATTCTGCCTTGCGTAAAGTTGCTCGTGTTAGGTTAACAAACGGAGTGGAAGTGAGTGCTTATATCCCCGGGATTGGGCACAATTTACAGGAACATTCAGTTGTAATGATTAGAGGAGGTAGAGTCAAGGATTTGCCTGGCGTAAGGTATCATGTTGTTAGGGGGAAGCTTGATACATTGGGAGTTGGAGATCGCTTTCAGGGACGTTCAAAATATGGAGCAAAAAAGAGTTAATATGAAAAAAACAATAGCTCAATATAAAAGAATCCAGCCTGACCCGAAATACCATTCAATCGTTGTTTCTAGATTTATAAACTATTTAATGGAGAGAGGTAAAAAGAGTATTGCTAGAAAAATTGTCTATCAGGCATTTGATGAAATAAAAGAAAAAACAAAAAAAGACCCATTAGATGTTTTTGATACTGCCTTAAAAAATGTTGGTCCTTATGTGGAAATAAAATCAAAAAGAATAGGCGGAGCTAATTATCAGGTGCCGGTTGAGGTTTCAAAAGATAGACGAACAGCTCTTGCTATGAGGTGGATTATTGAGGCGTCAAAATCACAAAAAGGCAAAGCGATGAAGGAAAAACTTGCAGGAGAAGTTTTGTCAGCTTCACGAAAGGATGGAGCGGCTTTCAAAAAAAGGGAAGATACACACCGCATGGCCGAAGCTAATAAAGCTTTCGCCCATTATGCTAGATTTTAAAGAATTCATTAATTCGCATTAGCGAATTATAGGAAAGGGGTCGGGAAAACGTGAGTTTTCCCGCTGGAGGAGAACAGCCCAGCCAAAGGCGGGGCGTTAGGAACCGTGGGTTCCTAAAATGAAGCTTAGTGGATCGTGCGCCGTAAGATTCATTGGATTTGCACCTTAATTTGATATAATAAAAATAGATTTATTAACAAAAAAGGAGGAAGAATGTCGGTTTTAGCATCAGTTTTAGCCCAAGATTCGATAGAATACACCTATGATCCTGTTGCAGCTGAAGCAGTTGGTGCATTTGCTGGGGTGATGATTTTTGTCTGGATTGTTCTTGTTCTTGTTGGAATCGTCGGTCTTATTCTATGGATTTGGTCAATCGTAGATTGTTCTAGGCGTCAATTTGAAAACCCTTCAAACAAAACTACCTGGTTGATTGTTTTGATTATTGGTTTTGTTGTCGGTCTCTCCTTGATTGCAGCAATAATTTATCTTATTGCTGGACGCAAACAAGGAACAATTCCAGAAAGTTCAGGCTCAAGCGGAGCCACACCCACAGATACAGGTGGCGGAGGAATGGGCCAATAAGGTTAGTTTTTAAATCTAAACCCCTATTCTGTTTAGAAAAACAGAAGCCCCAAAGCTTTAGGGGTTTAGGATTTGAAATTTAACCTAATTTAAAAAATATGGCAAGAGATTATCCATTAGAGAAAGTGCGCAATATCGGAATTATCGCCCACATTGACGCTGGTAAAACAACTGTTACCGAGCGAGTTTTGTATTATACCGGGCGCAAGCACAAAATCGGTGAAGTTCACGAAGGCGAAGCAGAAATGGATTGGATGGAGCAGGAAAGAGAGCGAGGAATTACTATAACATCAGCCGCAACAACCTGTTTTTGGACTCCTCATGGTGAAAAAAAAGACAGTACCGTGCGAATAAATATTATTGATACTCCGGGTCATGTTGATTTTACAGTTGAAGTTGAACGTTCTTTAAGAGTTTTAGATGGCGGTGTCGTTGTTTTTGATGGGGTCGCTGGAGTCGAGCCACAATCGGAGACAGTTTGGCATCAGGCAGATAAATACAAGGTGCCAAGAATCTGTTTTATAAATAAAATGGATAGGATGGGTGCTGATTTTTATAGATCTCTTGATTCAATTCATGACCGTTTAACTAAAAATGCTGTTGCGCTCCAAATTCCAATTGGAGCTGAAAGTGGATTTAAAGGTATTATTGATCTCATAAAAATGAAGGCCATTGCTCATAAAGACGAAATGGGCGTTGAGTTGGTAGAAAAAGAAATTCCAGAGGATTTAAGAAATAAAGCCAAAGAATGGCGGGAAAAGATGGTAGAAGTTGTTGTTGAGACCAGGGATGAATTAATGGAAAAATACTTGGATGGTAAAGAAATCAAAGAAAAAGAATTAAGAAGTGCAATCCGTGAAGCAACTATTAAGAATAAAATTACCCCTGTTTTAACTGGTTCTGCCCTGAAAAATAAAGGAGTGCAGCCAATGCTTGATGCAGTTGTTTATTATTTACCTTCACCTCTTGAAGTTCCTCCCATTGAAGGCATAGATCCAAAAACAGAAAAAAAAGAAAAAAGAGAAGCCGATGATAATGCTCCATTTTCTGCACTTGCTTTTAAAGTTGCCACAGATCCTTATGTCGGCCGTCTTACTTTTTTCAGAGTTTATTCGGGCACTCTGAAAAGTGGTTCTTATGTTCTTAATTCCACAAGCAACAAAAAAGAGCGTATAGGCAGAATTGTAAGAATGCACGCCAATCACCGCGAAGATGTTGATGAGGTTTATGCAGGTGAAATAGCAGCAGTTGTTGGTTTAAAACATACTACCACCGGAGATACTCTTTGTGATGAGGCAAAACCAGTCATTTTAGAAAAGATTGAATTCCCAGAACCTGTTATTGATATTGCCATTGAGCCAAAAACAAAAGCAGACCAGGAGAAAATGTCAATTGCCTTAAAACGGTTAGCAGAAGAAGATCCAACGTTTAGGATTTCATCAGACGAAGAGACAAATCAAACTTTGATCTCGGGAATGGGAGAATTACACTTAGAAATTATTGTTGATAGAATGAAAAGAGAATTTAAGGTTGAAGCTGGTGTTGGCAAACCCCAAGTGGCTTACAGGGAGAGTATCAAGGATAGTCAGCAAGCTGAAGGTAAGTTCATACGTCAATCGGGTGGTCGTGGACAATATGGTCATGTGTGGTTAAAAGTTGAACCACTGAAAAGAGGAGATGGTTTTGAGTTTTCAAATGAAATAAAAGGAGGCATAATTCCACAAGAATTTATACCCGCGGTAGAGAAAGGTGTCAAAGAAGCAATGAAAAAGGGAGTTATTGCTGGATATCCAATGGTAGATATGAAAGTCACGCTTTATGATGGCTCTTATCATGAAGTTGATTCATCTGAAGTTGCCTTTAAAATTGCTGGTTCAGAAGCTCTACAAAAAGCCTCAAGGGCTGCGACCCCAATTCTTCTAGAACCAATAATGAAACTTGAGGCAGTTGTCCCGGCCCAGTTTATGGGTGATGTAACAGGCGACCTAAATTCTAAGCGGGCCCAAATACAACAGATGTCAGATAGAGGAGAAATGAAAGTGATTAATGCCACAGTGCCTTTATCTGAGATGTTTGGTTATGCCACCAATCTTCGCTCAATCACTTCAGGTCGTGGAATGTTTACTATGGAATTTGACCATTATGCTGAGGTGCCAAAGAATATTGTTGAGGAGATTAAAGAAGGGAAGCGCAAGTAAATATTTTTAAAAATATTTTAAAATATACCCTTTAGGCAAAGGGGTATTTTTATTATGAGGTGAAAAAATTATTCAATGCAAGGAAAACGAAATAATTGTACTATTTTGACAAATTAAAATTTTATAATATAATAAAGCACAACCAGGGAGAGAACCGAATGGAGGACGACTCGATGGCTGACAAACCACCCATTAAGCTATATTTCTGTACTTGTTTCGGCGACCTCAGCGAGATTCAGAGGAATTCACCGAGGATGGCTGAGGTCATTGCTACTGAGACTGAGTGTGCAGTAATGAACTGGGATGGCCGAGCTCAATCTCTGTTCATCGATGAGATGGTTCTTGTCTTCGTTCCAGATGGCTTCCCTGATGCTGAGTATCGCTCCATTATTGATACTTGCGACCAAATGTGTCATTTCCCCTTCTATCTTGACCAGCCCCTCCAGCGCAGCTGTCAAGGACTCAGTGTAGTCGTAGCTTTCCGGAATTGGCTTGAAGAATTTCACCAAGAACCGGAACCGACCCAATGAGCGCCCTCTCGCCTCCCGCATCACACCGCCCAGCGGCATTCCTTATGTTTGTCTCCTGGGCTTTTTTGTTAAAGACAGAAAGTTTATTTGAGTTTATTTTCGAAGCCTTCCTTTTATCTACACCATAATATAGTTAATATATGGTTAGAATATGATTGAAATTTAATAATTGTTGACACTTTTTATTTTATAGGTTAAACTATTTATACAATTTAATCATTTTTAATATTGCAAATTTATTTTGTAGTGTTATAATATTTAAGTGCGTAAAAAATAATTTTATATTATTCTAAAAGGAGAAATTTTATGCCAGAGAAATTTGAGAGAACCAAACCCCATGTAAATGTAGGCACTATTGGTCATGTTGACCACGGAAAAACAACATTAACCGCAGCAATCCTTAAGATTCAAAAAGCCTTAGGTTTTGCTGCAGACACCAAGGGAGTTGAGGAAATTGATAATGCTCCTGAGGAAAAAGAGCGTGGTATTACTATCGCCTTGCAGCACGTAGAGTATGAGACAGAAAAACGTCACTATGCTCATATTGATGCACCAGGACACGCTGATTACATTAAGAATATGATTACCGGAGCCGCCCAAATGGATGGTGCAATTCTGGTTGTATCTGCGGCAGATGGTCCAATGCCTCAAACCAGAGAACACATTCTTTTAGCTCACCAAGTCGGCGTACCTAATATTATTGTCTTTTTGAATAAAACCGATCAAGTTGATGATCCTGAGTTGATTGATTTAGTTGAGGAAGAAGTAAAAGAGCTTTTGAAAAAGTATGAATATGACCCAGAAAAATGCCCCATCATTCGTGGCTCAGCGTTGAAAGCATTAGAGTCAGGTGATCCTAAGTCAGATGATGCTAAATGTATTGCTGAATTGATGAATGCACTTGATTCTTCAATTCCCGAGCCAAAAAGAGAAGTTGATAAACCATTTTTAATGGCAATTGAAGATGTCTTTTCAATTAAAGGCAGAGGAACGGTCGCCACAGGTAGAATTGAACGTGGGGTTGTCAAAGTCAATGATGAGGTTGAAATGGTAGGCTTGAGACCAACTAAAAAGGTTGTTGTCACTGGTGTTGAAATGTTTAGAAAGATGCTTGATGAAGGTCAAGCTGGTGATAATGTTGGTATTCTTTTAAGGGGCATTGAGAGAGAAGATATTGAAAGAGGGCAAGTTTTAGCAAAGCCTGGATCAATCACACCCCATAAGGAATTTGAAGCTGAAATCTATGTTTTGACCAAAGAGGAAGGTGGAAGACACACGCCTTTTTCTAAAGGGTATAAGCCTCAATTTTATATCAGGACTACTGATGTTACTGGGGAGATTGAACTTCCAAAAGATACCGAAATGGTTATGCCAGGAGATACTGTAAATGTTGGCGTCAAACTTCAAAAAGAAGTTGCCATGGAAGAACAGATGAGGTTTGCTATTCGTGAAGGTGGAAAAACTGTTGGTGCCGGTGTTGTTACTAAAATTACTAAATAAGAAATAAGATATTTGTGAACCTTGAAATAACCTTTTTAAGGTAAAGGGTTTTGAAAAGTCTTTATGGCTAAAAAGGAAACGAAAGACAAGCCAAAAATCAGAATAAAGCTTCGAGCTTATGATACTCGAATTATTGATAAATCTGCCGCTAAAATTATTGAGACGGCTGAAAGAAGCGGAGCAAAAGTCATTGGACCAATTCCTTTACCAACAGAGAAGAAAGTTACCACTGTTTTACGAGCCACCCACGTACACAAAGATTCTCGTGAACAGTTTGAAATGAGAATTCACAAAAGACTTATTGATATTTTAGAGCCCAAGCCCAGAACAATAGATGCCTTAATGGATGTTGATCTCCCGGCAGGGGTTGATATTGAGATAAAGATGTAAGAAAAATTGGGTTAAGAGAATATTTTGATAATGATTTGTAATATAAATCTAGGAGGTGTTTTAAACAGTTAAATTTGTGAAATAATTTGCTTTGCTTAAAAACACCTCTTAAGAGGTGTTTTTAAAACCATGAGAGTCGGAGTAGGACAAAAAATTGGAATGACACAAACAGAAAACAAAGGCAGCTTTGTCGGTGTTTCTGTTATTAAAATTCTACCTCTTATACTTAGTCAAATTAAAAAAGAAAAGACTGACGGCTATAATGCAATACAAGTAGGTGTGATAGATAAAAAAAGACGGTCTAGGCTAAATAAGCCACAAGAGAAAAAGACAAAAGAGATGAAATCTAAGCCCGTCTTTTTTCGTGAATTCAGAATAATTAATAATGGGGATGTGAAAGAAAAAATCGGCGAGGAGTTAAAACTGCCTAAAATTAACCCCGGCGACAAAGTTTGCGTGAGTGGAATGACTATTGGGCGTGGTTTCCAGGGGATGATAAAACGCCACAACGCTCATCGTGGTCCAGAGACACATGGCTCAAATCATCACCGTGCACCGGGTGCTATCGGACAATGTGCTTTTCCAGCCAGGGTCTTTAAGGGCAAAAAAATGCCGGGTCGCATGGGATCAAGACTTGCTACAGTCAAAAATCTTGAAGCAATCGAATTTGATGAAAAAGAAAACTATTTAATGCTTAAAGGGTCAGTGCCGGGAAAAAAGGGAGGTTACCTGGGCTTTAAGATTATTTCGCAAAATAGAAAAAATGAAAATTAAAACATACAACCTTAAAGGCAAAAAGTTGGGTTCAGAAACCTTGAGTGATTTAGGTGAAAAAAAGTATGAAACCTTGGTTTTTGAAAAGCTTCGCAAAATTGCTTTAGCTAAAATTCGAACAAGTGCCGCCAAAACACGAAACGAAAGACGAGGCGGTGGAAGAAAGCCTTGGCGCCAAAAAGGAACCGGGCGAGCAAGGGTGGGCTCAATTCGATCCCCCCTATGGCGCAAGGGCGGTGTAATTCATGGACCAAAAAAGGAAAAAAACTTTCAGAGAAAAATAAACAAAAAAGCCCTCAGTTTAACAAAAAAATGGCTCTTGTCCCAGAAAGCCAAAGAAGGGAATCTACTACTTTTTGATATTGAAGAGAAAGATGTGCCAAAAAAAACAAAAGATTTTGAAGCTATTCTTATACAGTTGCCACTAAAAGAGGGTTCTGTTATTTTTTTACACCATTTCAAAAAAAATCCATCTTCTGCAAAAAATATTTCTTATCTTGAATGCAAACAAATTAATAAATTCAATTTGAAGGATTTGATGAATAATCAAAATATAATTATCACCAAGAAAGCTTTTTCAAAGATTAAAAAAGATACTAAATAAACATGCGTATAATTTTAATGCCAATTATTACGGAAAAAACAACCATGCTTGCCACCGACGGCTGGTATACTTTTCGCACGAAAAAAGAAACCTCTAAAAAAGAAGCCAAAGACTTAATTGAGAAAAATTTTAAAGTCAAAGTAATCTCTGTTAGAAGCATTTCCGGGAAAAGAAAAAAAAGACGAAGAGGCAGAGAAGTTGGCTACACTAAAGGATACAAAAAAATTATAGTTAGACTGAAAAAAGGTCAAAAAATTGAAATTTTTGAGGTAGCAACATAAAACTATGCCAAAAAGCAAAACAATTAGAAGATATAAACCCACCACACCATCAAGGCGTGGCGCTACCGCAATTAAGCCTTTTACCAAAAATAAGCCTAGGAAAAAACTTCTTGCTTTTATTAATAAAAGAAGCGGTAGAGACTCTAAGGGCAGAATCTCGGTAAGGCACCGAGGCGCTGGAGCTAAAAAACTGTATCGAAGTGTTGATTTTAAACAATTAAACTTTGACAAAAAAGCAACCGTTATTCAAAAAGAATATGACCCCAATCGCTCAGCAAATATTCTTTTAATTCAATATGAAGATGGAAAATATTCCTACATTCTAGAATACAAAGGCGCAGAACCCGGTCATGAAATAATAACTTCTGAAAAAGTGAAGGTTAAAGCCGGCAACCGCACCAGGTTAAAAAATCTGCCCCTGGGAACAGAAGTGCACAATGTTGAATTAAAACCTTTAGCCGGTGGTATTCTTTTACG
>Ga0180438_10000531_pt1 | contig 73800 bp, 57 predicted proteins | sample SS_ome_12_FD_132455 | JGI IMG/M metagenome (GOLD analysis project Ga0180438, IMG submission 132455) | Hypersaline lake sediment archaeal communities from the Salton Sea, California, USA - SS_3_D_2 metaG | ecosystem: Environmental > Aquatic > Non-marine Saline and Alkaline > Hypersaline >...
ATGGAGGACTACGCGCTTTCTCTGAAAACAGAACTCTTTATTGATGCGGCTCTTCGTTTCCAAAATAGCCCAAAATCACCTTTTTTGACCTTTTTTTAGCTCAAAATGGTAAAGATGGGTTAAGAACCGGCGGAACTTGTTGCGAGTTGCGAATTCTCATTTTGTTTAATCGATCTATACTCCAGGTAAATTTTTCTGGAGTGTTCCATTCTTCTATCATTTCTTCTCCCTGCGATATTTGTGACATTCCGACCTTCCCCTTCCTTATTTGCAGGCAAGTAAAATCCCCTCCTGACAATGCTAAATTCCTATATGCTTTGCTAAAAGACGACCGAGTAAGCGTCCAATACCGTGATCGATTTTTAAGAGATAGGCATTCACCAAATCTATTAAAGGCTTCCCACAATACGACAGAATATCCGGATCATTATTATTACGAAAATCTCTTATCTTATAATCACGGTGAGCCCCATCTTCAATATCGGCTAATATATCAGGATTTAATGAATCAAAATCCCTGTAATCATTAGATAGAAACAAATCTTTGCCATTAAAAACAATTTCTCCTCTGTGAATAAAAAGGTTCCTTAAAAAAGTAATTACCCCTAAAAAGTAGCCGCATTGACTCTTTATTGGCCCTATAATATCCTGATGACCTAATGTTAGAGGATTTTTTTTGTTGAAAAAGATAGGATGGATTTGGGCGTCATTTTTTATGCCGCCTTTTTTATCAAGTGCTAGCATGCAAAGTCGAGCCGACGAATCATAAACACCACCAATCATAGCAAACAATGAAAGGTAAAGTTGCTTTCTCAAAAAAGAATACTTACAAGTTAAATCTTTTCCTAATCTGATATTAATACCATCTTCAGAAGAAAATTGCTCAGTGTGCAAAATATTTTTTAAAAATTGCAATAATTCAGTTCGATCCTTTACACCATTTTCTACATCAATTAACAATCTATAGAATTCAGCAAAATATTCACTCCTATCTTTAAAGTCTGCAATATGGTCATCAAGCTTCTTTTTAAAGTGATTGATCCACCACCCTAAATTCCTGGGTTGAATATCTGGTAACATTAAATCTCCTCTTCTTCAATTCGCTGCTTTTCTCTATTCAGTTCTTCCTCTGCCACTTCAAGCCTGAAATTCATAAATCCCTTTAAAAGCTCATCCGTTTCATTTTCCAGGTCTTTTTTTGCTTCGTTTACAGCATGAACCAGGTAAGAAGGAACTTCTCCTGGAGTACCACTCCAAAAACAAACTCCTTTTTTTAACAAGGCGGAGTACACACTTTTTTTTTGTTCTTCATCAAGTTCATTGGCTAATTTACAGGCTTCAATAGCAATGATTCTCCAGGAGGTTGAGTTTATTTGATAATAACCTGCATATCTAATCCACTCATAGCCTGTCTTATCTGTTTTATCTCTTTCCCATTCGAATTCATGATTTCTAATTTTTTCAACAATTAAGCCAGGAAGCACTATGCCACGTGGATCGAGCTTATTAAGAATCTCAGGTAAGAAATATCCCAGTAAACTCTTGTGAGAATTAAATTCCAACAATTTCCTGAATGAGTCTAATATGGCTTCAGTAACCTCATTGGCATCCCTTATCTCCTTCACACAATTGATTATTTCATTATGGCTCGATATAAATTTCCCATCTTTTAAAATACTTTTTTCAATTTTATTTACCCTTTCCTGCAAAAAAGAATAGAACCAACATACATCAAGCTCTTCACCAGTTTTCTTTTGAATTTCTAAAAGCTCATGCCGAAATAAGTTCCCTATTTCATCCAGGTCAGGCACTAAATTAAGCTGTCCGATTAACCATTTAAAAAAACTACCGGGAAATTCAAATGCAAATTCTTCTCTACCTGAAAAAAAGACTTGATACCATACACCTTCAACCAGAGAAGAATAATATTTAGCCGCATCATTGCTCTTTATACCACTCCAAAGAGAGTCAATGATTCGCTTATCTTCATCAAAGTTGATATAAAACATGTACCCCAAAACAAAAAATAAAGTATCTATGGCCATATCAGGATAGCATTTAGTACGAACAATCTTGGATAAGATATCCATATCTTGATCAATTAATAGGCCTTGTGTCCCTGGACAAGGGCGAGGATACAATGAATTCAAAAAAATCTGCTTAGCTTGTTCATCCCTCATAATTGAGTAATATTCAAAAAATTTGTCAAACAAATTATTCGGTTCATTTTCTCTTACTCTGTCGATTTCTGAGGCAAAAATACGGGACGCTGTGTAAACATGCATCTTATGACTATGCTCATTGTTAAACACTTCACTCACATATTGCCTTATGTAATCCTTTGTCAAGAAATCCTGTCCAAGAAAATATGCCACCTCACGAATTCCGTCCCGGTATCGATCTTCACCGACAAAATCGTATACTTTGGACACAAATTTGAAAATCTTTTCTTTACTATCAAAATCGAGTGCAATTTTTTTTGAAATTTCTCTTTTCTTTTGGAAATCGTTATCAAAATATAGTTTTCTAAAATTTGAAAATTCAGTGCTTGAATTCATAATATCTTCACATTCAACAGCCAATTTCTTTAATATATTCCTTTTGTCAAAACGAAGATGCCAGTCCCATATTCTTCTCATTTCAACTATTTCTGAAAGAGAAGCTTTCTCCTCTTGCAATATCTTTTTAACTCTTTCTAGATCATCTTTTAATTCATTCTCCCAATATATAACATGCAATTGATTCGTTTTTCTGCTTTCCCTGGGATCACTTGCAATATTTGCTTGACGATGAGTTTCTTTTAAAATCCTCCATACTATTTTGCGCTTATTTGAACCCATCTTTCTTTCTTCCACTATTTCCCATAGTTTTATGCGAAGACTTTGCCACATTTTACCAGCGTTTGATTTTGGAGGAATTAGGTATTTTCTAATGTTGATTTTCAACCCTTCACTAAAAAAATCCGTTCTATCTATTGCCAGTATTATCGTTGCAAGACCCTCAAAGATATGCAATTCTGCATCGTCAATGTTATTAAATTCCTCTAACTTCTTTTCAAGCCAGGAATTCGCAATTTTATCGAATGGTCTGAATTGCTCTTTACCTCCGGGCAGCAATCTTTGAAGAAGCACCAGCGCTCTTTTCCCATCGTTTTTTAAATATTGTTTTTCGCTATTAATATTCTGATACTCATACTTTGCTAGCTCTATAAGCTCCAAAAATACTTTCACCTGTTCCTCATGATTTAAACTGTATCTTCCGATATTATAAATTTCCCAGGGCAGCTTCAATACCAGGTCAATGTGGGATAATTCTACTTCGCCCCATAATCGATCCTTTATTTTCTCAATGGGCCTAAAGTTAGATCTCAAAATTTGAGAAATCTCAACCAATGCCAGGGGCCTGGAAAAACAAAATTCCGAGGCAAGTTTGAGTATACTATATTGATTTAAAAGATTTCCATTTTTGGCACGTTTCTTCAACTCAGATACAATTGGCTCTAAAACAGAGTAATCTTCCTGTCTTAACTTGTATGACAGTTCCAGTCGTCCCAATTGACGAAAAACCTTTTGGGGTTGTGGAAATTTCTCTTCTTCTAAAATACTATTCACCAATGCTTCTGCATTATTCTTATTTTTTCCTAACCAATCGTAGATCACATGATCTCGTATTACATCCGGTTTTATTTCAACCAGTCTTCCTCGCTTCTTACATACATTCCGATCAATTAGGTTTGAAAATAGTTTATGAATATATTCGTTCCTTCGTAGGTTTATTCTCTGGGCAATATAATCTAACAAGTCCCTATCCGTTTCAGTATTAATAGGTTGGAATAAAGACAATAGCTGTAAAAATTCTCTAAAGGCTAATTTGTCACCATTAAGTTCCAGCGGGACATATTTTAAAATTTCATCAACGTATAGTGTGGCTAAACGGTAATCATCATTGGGTAAATCATTTATTGATTTTCCTTTCTCCATTAAAAAGACAGCAACGGTAGCCCATATAGGAAAACCATTACTAATCTTCCCAATTATTTTTGCCCAATTTCTTAAATCATCTTCCCTTACGTTTTTCAGCTCTTCACATTTTGAGAGCAGGTTATATGCCACTTCTTCAATATCATTTCCTGAAAGGGGGGCTAATACCATTTCAGTTTCCAATATTTTACTTCTTGGATTTCTTAGCACATTTAAAACAGGGTCTTTTGGGGATCTGGTAACAACAAGAACCTTCCAATTTGACATTTTTGCAAGAGAAATCTGCTCTAACAATGCTTTTATTGAGTTAGCATCATCAGGTTCATCGATTACCAGCAGCGTTTTCCTGGAAGGAATAATTGTTTGAAACCAACTTGAGGACAAAGCCATGGTTTCGACATTGGCCCAATAAACATCCCAATCTTCTCGTTCATTGGCATCAATCGATGCTTCCAATGCAAATCTAGTTTTACCGACTCCGCCCGGTCCATGAATAGGCAATACTTGTTTATCATTACTTTTTAAAAATTTGTCCAGGGCTTCCAGTTCAGATTTGCGCCCAAGATAATCAAGGCTAATTCCGAATGATACAATTTGGTCAACTTCGATTGTTTCATAAGCTTCCGATAGGCTGATAATTACACGATTTTCACCTTCAAAATATTCTTGTTTTACATGTGGTAAGTTAATAATTTTTTCAATAAGTGTTGCGCTGTGCCATAACATAACCTCTTCAAAACCCTCAGCTTTGAATTTTTCAACGACTTTCTCTTTCCAGTTCTTTTCATCTGTGGGATTCATTGTGGCGTTAGTAATTAAACACCATTTTTTTACATCAACCCAAAACTTATAATTTGGATGGGTCTTTTTCTTGTATTTTTTGATTTTATCTAATTCTTTTAGACTTTCCTTTATTGCAGTATTAAATCTTTGATCTCCAATATACTTTGCTTGATAGACAATACTACCATCCCCACTTTTAATATCCATTGCTGCATCTTTTCCAGGTCTGTCATATACACGAGCCCTAACATCCTCATGTCTTACAATAACAGACGAAAGAGATTCAAACGTCGGCCCGGTTCCAATTTTGCTCCAATCTAAATCCATCATATTAACCTATTTTAATATCGTTTATTCATAATTTCGACATCCGAATAAATCCTACAAGAGTATTTAATAATTGTCAACTACCAGGGTTAAGATTTTTCAAAAGCTATAAAAATAACTTTTGCCTCTGGGGGTCAGGCAGACTTTTTTTGAGAAAATTCCCCCGATACATTTGGAACCGTGAAACATCCATAAAAGCTTTTATTTATTTTCAATTTTTTCTCCAGGCGAGGCGACGGTTCGACGTCATTAATTTGTTATCGGTCTGATCCCTTTTTTGATCCCTTTTTTCCCTTTTTTCCAATAATCCTTTTTATTCAACAGAGTGACGCAATTCAACCATTTCTTTATCAATACATTCTTCCAATTTCTTCATACAATTTTCTGCTGATTCAAGCCATTCCTTAACCTTTTCTTCTTCAAAATAGACCAAATCATCATAATCGCTCTCTTGCCTGAGATCAAACATCTTGGAGTAGAATTTCCCTATATCAACATCAACGGTACCTGGTTTAACAAAGTGTTTGTTAAACAGTGCCCTTATCCCAGTATGTTTTGGTGAGGAGAGGTTTTTTGTGTGCAGCAGTGCAATTACTTCATAAAACAAAGCATAGTAGATTCGATTGACAGCAGAAAATAATCGTCTTCGTTCAAACATCATCCGGGCATCCTCAAGAGTTTCAGCCGCTCTCTCTCTGCGATATTTGATTAAATCCTCTCTCCACGTCATATTGTTATATTCTCACAGCCTCTCTTTGAACGTTCTGATGAAAAGGCATGGCAGCAGCTTTTTCAGAAATCCAAAATTCCTTTGAACGGACGACAATACCAAAAACAACATCGTATTCCAACTCAACATCATAAGCCAGATCAATAATATCTTCTTTCAAGCTCGTATCTACCTTACCTGGAATCAATACCAGGATATCAATATCCGAATCGGGTTCATAGTCATTTCGTGCCACAGAACCAAAAAGGTAGAGTTCCAGTTCGCTGCCAAAGCGTTTCTGCAATATCTTTTTTAATGCCGATATCGAACGCTTTATGTTTTGATCGTTCATTTCAAAACCTCTTCAAACATTAATAATAGTATTATTTCATCCAACTGTCAATTATTTTTTTCGTTTAGATGTTAACGACGCCATCGCATAAGCGCTTAAATAAGATTTTAAAATCGAAATCCCCACAATTAATATGTAAGTGATATTTGCTTAATCCCTTTTTTTAGCCTTAAGAAAAATTTCAATAGGTAAACATTTCGATAAGTGTACGACAGACTGCCTGGGAATCCACTTTTGTAATTTTTCCAATTTTTTTTACCAATCTTTGCTTATCCACAGCCCGTATTTGATCTAAAACAATTTGATTATCCTTCTCTTGAAATTTTATGTTTACCCTTGACTTGTATGTTTTTTTGGATGTGGTCATCGGTGCAATAATAACTGTATTGATATATTGGTTCATTTCATCCGGAGAAATGATTATGCATGGTCTTGTTTTTTTGATTTCAGAACCCAAGGTTGGATCTAGATTAACGGTGTAAATATCGAACCTATTCATCTTTCTCCGTCCATTCCTCATCATCAAACGTGTTTTTGAAATCTCCAAGAATCAATTGATCATCCTTATTTTCTGCCATTTCTTTGAATGATTCAGCCCACCCATCTCTTACTTTTTTGGGTTTAATTAAAAAGCCATCCTTTTTTAAATCTACCAGGACTTTTTCTTTTAAATTATATTGATTTAATAAACTTTTGGGAATGCGAATTCCCTTTGAGTTCCCTATTTGAACAATCGACAGTTCCATGTTTGACCTCCATTGTAATTATATTATAATTACTTCGATTTTGTCAACCCTTACGTCTCACCGGTCATTTAAAATTTAAAAGTGCACTTTTGAATTTTAGCTAGACCTTATCCGAAAAGTCATTTATTGAAGTCAAGATGCAGTGATATCGGCAGTGTAGGGAACTGGCATCCCTGTTCCACGACCTTTTAGATAAAATATGGATACATATAGAAAATTGGCCTGCCTCATTCATAAATTGTTGTTATTTGCTTGCTTGGCCCTTTTTTTTAGTATTTTGATGCAGCAATAAAGGCGGGAAAGCAAATTTGTGGGTATTAGGGCCTTGTATCAGTGTCGGGCAGTCACTCATCCTGGTCATCCTTTAATCCTGTAAATCCTGGTTCTGACAGTGTGTGGGTTTTATTATTTCCTGCCCCCTTTTTTCCTGTCTTGAAGAAAGGCACGGGTTGTAACTGTATACTTTCTCCTTTAAAAAACGTCCTGGACCAACTGAGATTCTGAACCTTTGAAAGAGGAGGCGGTGTTGTTTTTAGACTGACCAGCACCAGCACCATACTGGAAATCCCTAATAACAATGGAGTCACATAGAGGAAATGGAGATGGGTCCATTTGAGAATTTCATTGATCACAAAGAGTATTGCTCCGGATGAAGTACCCAGCAGAATGGCATAAAATGCGCATTTGGCATTGGCCAGCTTCCAGAAGATGCCAAATAAAAATAGAGCCACCATCGGTGAAACCGCATAGGACAATACCCGCTGCGGATAACGGAACAGGGAGGTGAAATTTTGAATTTGCGGCAAATAATCTTCAGCCGTTTCATACTGCTTCATCAACCGTATACCGGCGCCAATGATAAACAGTCCATACAAACAGATAATGATAAGGTCGATAAGCTCTATACGATACAACGACATTTTAGAATTTTAAACGTATTTACCAGGAGATGCCCTAAGAATCTGCCCGTTTTTTAAAAAGAAAATGGTAGATCAAATCACTGTAGCGGTTCATTTTAATTTTTCCTTCCGCAGATACTGAAAAACGCCAAAACCCGTAAAGTTTGGTCAAATCTACCAGACGCTGGCTGTAAGATTTCCAATTGTACCTCTCATGAACCCGCTTAATACCATTTTCAGATATGGTTTTCCAATAATCGGGATTCTGGTCACACGAATCAAAAAATTTCTCCAGCCCCCGGGCAATGAGCTCAGGTCTACTAGTATTTAACAGGAATCCGCTGATGCCATATTCGATGATTTCCGAAGGGCCACCAAATTTCGGTCCAAAGGTAGGAAGACCGGAAATCATGGCTTCCAGGATGGTAAGACCAAACGCTTCAAAAAGTGCTGGCTGGACAAATATCCCTTGATGGTCCGCAATAATCCGGTATACCTCCCCGGTTTCCAGCCGGTTAAGGGTAGGCAGCCAGCGAAGGTGATGATGTAAATCATACTGATCGATTAAACGGTAAAGGATTTTGATTTGACTTTGTTCCTCCGCATCCTGTGACTGGTCAAAGTGAATGGTACCGGCAGAAAAAATCAGGTTGCATCTTTTTCTCAATTGTTTACTCATGCCAAAGGCTTCGATCAATCCCGTGAGATTCTTGATGCGGTCCAAACGGGACAGGGTGAAGATAGGAATCTTATCTGGATTTGACAGTTTCCCATATATATCCGTTGAATCCTCCTCAAACAGCCATTTCTCCAATGCTTCGGTTTTGGCTGAAATTCGTTTCTCTTTCAAATGATACGGAAAGTATAGGTCCTCATCCACACCCGGGGGGATCACATTAAATTTGGGGGCAAAAAGGTTAATGCCATTGGTGACCTGGTAAAGCCCGGGCAGGGTGAAATGCAGATAAGACTCATATTGTCCGATGGTGTCTTCGGTGCCAATGATTTCCTGTAAAGTACTGGTGATAATAAAATCGGATTTGTTCATAGAGAGCATGTCAGCGGTAAATTGCAGGGAAAATTGGTAATCGCTTTCCATATTTTGCCAATACAGATCGGATAAGAGATATTTGGTTTTTTCCAGGGCATGAGCAATGGTACATTGGGTGATATCGAATGTGTCAGAGAGCAGTGTGGCCACCAAATTACCGTCAGAATAGTTGCCAATCACCAGGTCTGGCCGCCCCTGGAATTCGCTTTGCAATTCAATAGCAGCATCCTGGGCAAATTGCTCCAGATAGGGCCAGATGTGAAACCTTGAAATCCAATGCTTTACAATATGGGTATCTTTATCTTTAAAGGGAATCCGCAAAATCCAGCTATTTTCGGTTTGGTGAATTTTTTCCTTTTTTTGGCAGCAGGTGGTATTCCCTGCTTCCGGGATCAGCCGGGTGAGCACCAGAATTTTTGGGACAATGTTAATTCCAGTGGATTGCAGGTGCTGTTTCAGGTGTTTTTCCAGGGCTCTGACCTGGTCCAGGATATAGATGACCTGTCCGCCGGTGTCGGGCAGCCCCAACACATTTTCCTGTGCAAACCACCCATGGGGTGAAATAATGGCAATGTTTGAGATCAAAGGCATGGGAACACGGGAAATAAACTCTTCCAGGAAGGACTTCACCGGCTCGTATATCAAATTCACCAGGCATTCCATGGTTTCAGTGATGCTTCCTACGGTATTCCCCCATCCCACTTCAAAGCCTTCCCGTTTCATCCTGGATTCGACAGAGGAAAATGGGGTGTTGGGGTCTTTTTTCTTTAACCAATCCACCATATTTTTGAGTTGGGTGAAAAAGCGATCAAAGTCTTTAATGACGGCCCCGTTCACCAGCAACTGTTGACCATTGGCCTGGTGGAGTTTAATAAATTCGAATAATTTAGCGTTCCATTTCTCCGGGTTCTGGAAAAAACGGCTGCACTGGAAGCGATTTAAAAAACGAATGCCGTTGCCAATGCTCTGGGTATCTTTGAGGGAGGGAAAGAAGTCGTAAAAGGGCATAAAATCGAGGCGAAGGGGGCTGGGATTGATTTCACGTTTCAGTACATAGGCATCTTTCAGACTAAGAAATTCTGTCACCCTGATCTCTTCAAGGTATTCACCGTCGTTTCGCACACAGTAAAATCGGTATTTGGCCATTGCCCAGCGATGCGCAATCATCATATGCTCATTACTGATCAAAACTTCCTGGATATTTTTAAAAAAAAAGGCAGTGGAAGAACTTTTCCGGAATTTAGGACCCTTGTTATTGGCATCACAGAATTGCAAAAACATCAGCCAGATATCGTTTTTCATCAAGTACTTGATTTCCTGGGTTGCCATCAGGATAATAAATGCTTTAAACTCCTTTAACTCTTTTGGGGAGATCAGTGTGGCCAGAAGCGTTTTCATGGTTTATTTCTCCTTTGCTTGTCTTACCTCCTGGGGGAGGCGGTAATGGTCCAATCCTTCGATAATCCCGGCGGAATATTGATTTTGGGCAAAATATATTTTTCGCAGTCCTTTCAGGGTTTCCAGTTCTTTTTCATAATTGCCCACCACAACGCCCAGGAGCTCGCCCCTGAGCATTTCTTCATCATTGCCTGAGTCACCGCAAGTGATGATATGCTCCAGGGGGATTTCCCATTTATAGCTGATGTAGCGGATGGCCTTTCCCTTGGACGCCCGGTAAGGAATAATATCCAGGTATTTATCCCCTGAATAGATAAGATTATACCGGCATTTATTCCGGGTCAGCAGATCATGAATTTCGGTTAACTGGTCTTTTGATGGTTCCATGTAATAACTGATTTTGAATTTCCGTTGATGGTTTTCTTCCTGGTAAGTTAAAAAATCCAATTGGCTGAGCAGCTTTTGAATCTTTTCCCTCTCCCATTTATTTAAAAGATGAGTATCCCAGCCCGGATCATAGAGACGTTTTTTCCCATAATAAATTTCGGTTCCCACTGAGGAAATAATCACATCCGGGACGAACACGTTGTGATTTTTTAAGCACTCCTCTGCTGAATCAATACTTCTGCCGGTAACGACAGCAAAACCCATATACCGGCAATTTTTTTTCAGGATGTGAAGGAGTCGTTCCAAATCTTTTTTTTCACCACCAATAAGGGTATTATCGATATCGGTAAAAAGGAAGTAATTGAGTTTAGCCATTCGAGTACCGATGGGCTGCAGGGGGAGTTTATCTTCAAAATCTTTTTCTATACCGCGTTTGGCCAGTTTTTTTATGCGTTCGGTATATTTGTTGACATGGGCTTCCCAGGTATAGTGTTTTTGAACGTTCATCACCCCGTTTTTTGAGAATCGTTTCCATCTTTCAATATTGGTCAGGATATCTTTCACCGCCTGGGAGATGTCGGTGGTATTGGTAGGGTCGACCAGGATACCGTTTTGCAGGTTGTGCACGATATCCTGGGGTCCACCGTCATTGGTGGCAACGATGGGAATGCCACAGGCGGCTGCCTCGATCAGGGTTAAACCAAATGGTTCGGTCAATGCGGCATTCACAAATACACTTTTTTTTTCCGCTGCCAGGCGGTACAACTCCGGTACCTCCAGCTCGAAGTCATGGGTCTTGGGAATAGCCATTTTGCCGTATAGATCGTATTTATCCATTAATAGAAGCATATCAGTGAGTACACCTCTTTCGTTCTCTTCCATTTCTGCGATATTTTTTCTTATTCCGGCGAAAATGGCCAGGTTGGCAATGGCCTGCAGTTCCCGGTCTTCCCCATAGGCTTTGATCAACCCGGAGATATTTTTCCGTTTATCCGGCCGGCAAAGGGCTAATACCAGCGGTTTGTCCGGCTGCACAAGGAAGCGGTTCAGTTCCTCCAGTAAGGATGCCTGGGCATACATCCGCTGTTCATCTTTGGGAATTTCCGGTAGATGATCATGATAAAAGGGATAAAACTTCTCTAAATTAAGTCCCGGAGGAATGACCTGGTATTGGGGGACATCTTTATTGGGATACATCCCGTATTGCTTTTTGATTTCCTGGTGGGTGCTGGTAATCACCAGGTCGGCATTGTCCAGTATACTCTTTTCGACAGAGATTCGTTGATCTATTTTAAATTTTTTGATCATATCCTCTTCTTTCATACCATTTACTTTTAAGCGTTGGAATTTTGACCGGCCCAGGGAATGGCCGGTAAATATAAAGGGTGCACCGAAAAATTGGGATAACACATTGGCCACATAGCCGGCATCAGCATAATGGCCGTGGAAGATGTCTGGGATTCGTTTTTGTTGTTTGATGAATTTAATAGTTTTATCCACGAATTCGTCCAGGTGGGGCCATAAGAGTTCTTTGCGTATATATTTCAAACCGCCGCAGCGAATGCGTATAATGCGATATTTTTCTGTTACTGTCTCAATAGGCAAGGCATAATCATCGGAAACGGTTTTCTCTGAGATCATGCGTGTAAACAGGTCCACCTGGTCTACGCACGCCAGTTGGCTCAGGTGTTTGGCCAGTTCTGTAACGTACAATACCTGGCCGCCGGTATCGGCATCCCGTCCCAACTCCAGGTTTTTTCCCCGAACCAGCCCATGAATACTAAACATTTGAATATACAATTTTTTTTTCTTCATTTTGTTTCACTTCTCCCCGATAATGGTTTTGAAACCTGTATAGAATTGATCATCTCCAGGAATTGCCCCTTTGATTTGACAGATGGCACCGGCAAATGATGAGGCTTTTTCCAGGAGCTGTTCCGGCTTCCACCCCTTTAGATACCCGATGGCAAGAATCGCTGTATAAGCATCCCCAGCACCCACTGTATCCACCACGTTGGTTTGCTTTTTTATATTTATGCGGTGATGGCCTTTATGAGAAAATAACTCGCTTCCCTTTTCTCCTTTGGTCAGTGCAATCATTTGCAGTGAGTATTCCTTTAACAAAAAATCGATAAACCTCCGTGAATCCCGGGGGAATCCCAGGAGCCCTTTGATGGTCTTCAGTTCCTCATCATTCAGTTTTACCACATCACTATGTTGGAGGGAGGTGCTGACAACGGTTTTATTGTAACATCCGGCCCTGAGATTGATATCGTACAAGCAGGCAGTGCCTGGATTTTTCTCTTTCAAAAGGGTTTGCAAGTTTAAAAAACCGATCTCGGTTCTCTGGATAAGGGAGCCAAAGTAGATCAAGTCCGCGCTTTTAAGCACTGATACCATCGAAGCATTGTATTCAATGGTATCATATGCAGCATTTGGCAGTATATTGAATTCCGGAATACCCCGGGAATCCAATTTTACCAGTACCTTGCCGGTTGGATACTGCTCATTTACCTGGATATGGGTGAAGGGAAATCCTCTTTGTTTGAGTAATTCCAGGATTTCTTTACCCTCACTGTCTTTACCGATACGGGAGATAAAGCAAGAGGAAACTCCCAGTTTGTTGAGATGAAAAGCCACATTAAAAGGGGCACCTCCCAACCGTTTATACTGGGGAAAGACATCGAACAAAATTTCTCCAACGACAAGTACCATTCTTATGACTCCTTGGTGATTTCAAAAGTCTTTCTTATTTTTTACCAGATTTAAAGAGAAAATGCAAAAAAAAAATTTGATATTTCACTGGCTCTGGCTGCCTGACCCCTTACTTTTTCCTTATTTATCTCTTGAATAAGGTATTGATTTTCAATATAATATCTTTGTCACTAACTATTTTAACGGCCCGGTCCGGGTCAAACGGAGGTTGATCGATGAGTAAATCCGCAAAGAGTATGTTTATTTTCGCAATGTATCTTTTCGTTCTTGGTCCCATGCTTTTGATAATACCCAATGTTCTCCTAACTCCTTTTGGCATTCCCGAAGCAAAGGAGGTCTGGATACGTGTCACCGGGATGCTGGTGATTATCCTGGGGTATTACTACGTGCAGGCGGCACAGAACGATTTAAAGGCTTTTTTCAAAGCCACCGTAGTGGGTCGCCTCTCGGTTCTAATATTTTTCACTGTGTTCGTACTCCTGGACTATCCCCCGCCAACTTTGATCCTCTTAACTCTGCCGGATACCGGAGGTGCGGTCTGGACGGCCCTTAGCTTAAAAGCCGAGAAAAAAAACCAATAAACCACAAATCGTTAGAAAAAGGGGAGGTCCATCAGAAAGAAATTAAGAAAAGGCTTTATTATTTGCCAGAAGTGCCAGAAGTGTTATTTGCCTGCCTCCTTTTTTCAGCGGCGTTTTTGCAAGTATTGACGATCGTCACAGGACGATTTCCTCCGGATCATGCCCTGGACTGTACCGTTTTTATCTACTTCCAAAAAGAATCTCTGACGGAAGGAATATCGTCAATGTGTAATAAATATAGCACAACCTACTTTTTATATGTCCTTTCTTTGCTACAAAAAACAGGCTTTTTTATTATTTCATGCTGGAACTGAAATTGCTACCGGTATCTATAATGTTATCCTTAAAAGGTAATGAAAAAAAATTTAAAAAATAAGGAGTATAAATGAAACAAAAATTATTGTTTTTTTCATTAATGATTTTATTTGTGTGTTCTGGTTTTTCCCAGGAAACGGGAAAATTCGGGTTTTTCTTCAAATCTGGTTCGGGCAACGACGTTGGATTAATTTTGAAACTGTCGAACCGATTGACGCTGCGGCCTTCATTGGGATTCACAACTGACAAAACCGAAAGAGGATCTAGTACACCCATAGACGAAACTGCATTCAGTGTAGATCTGGGTCTTTTTTATCATTTTTTAGAAAAAAATCACTTCACTGCCTACACCGGCCTGGAAATGGGCTATTCTCATCAAACACGGGAACGCATTTTATCCAATGAGATGTATGAAGATACAATCAACGGTTATAAAGGAAATGTAATCCTTGGATTCCAATATAATTTCAATAAACATCTGGCAGTGTTCGGAGAAATTGGTCTAGGCCTTTGGAAACGGAAAAATGATAGTCTTTTAAGTTCTACCCCTACTACACACACTTCCTGGAGTTTAAACCGTTCGGGATTCGGTATTATTCTATTTCTTTAACCGATATTCTTCTACAAATGAGAAAGAAAAAAGGGACAGCCGAACAATTATTCTACAATTAATTGTGCGATGACTTTCTCCAATTCATCGGCCCTGATACCACAATATCTCAATATACCCTTCTTATCCACCAACCAAAAAGAAGGGGCAGAATTAACATTGTACAATAAACAAATCTCATCTCGCTTTCCTTTGCCGCTGTATATCATAGGCCAGTCCACCTTATTCTCTTTTAACACTTTATTAAGGTTATCCAGGCTGAAATCCATGCTGATCCCGATAATCTCAAATCCTTGACTTTTGTATTCGTCATAAAGCTTTTTTAAGCGAGGAAGTTCCCTAACACAAGGAGGACACCAGGTGGCCCAGAAATCCAATAAAACAACCTTATCCTTCAATTGAGAGAGAGACACTTTTTCCCCATCCATGGATTGTGCGACAAAATCTTTTACGGGTTTTCCCAGCCCTATATTGCTTTTTGCTTTCTCAACAATAGCCTGGAATCGTTTATCATCCCGGACCGTCTGGTACAGTGGGTCTAATTGTAATTCCTCGAAATGTAAATACCCACGCTTCACGGTTTCCTCAAGCCATTTAAGTGCCTTATCTTTATCCTTTTTTCTTAAATAAATCCATGCGATGTGTTGACTGGTGCGGATATTTTTTTGGTTCTCTATTTTGTCCAGGTGAAACGCTATTTTCAGCGCCTGTTCAAATTGTCCCTTTTCCATTAAAATGGAGCTTTTTATCATCAGCCATAAGGAACTATCAGGCGTTTTTTTGAGTCTTTCTTCAGCTATGGCCAGGGCATCATCAATTTTCCCTTGCTTAAACAGTTTTTCAATTGCCAGGATATCTTTCTTGTTATCAGCCTGAAGCGTGACTACGGACAGGGCTAAAAGCGCTGCAATTATGAAAAACAGAATCTTTTTCATAGATACCTCCTATTTTTATGTACTAATATATAATACTAAAATACACTCGTTTTGGTTTCACTAAGTGTTCACGCACGATGCGTAAAACCAAGTTTTGGGGACTTTTTGGGGACAGAGCCTAACAGACTTTACATTTAGGTAACTAACCCGATCAAAAAACCAGGGGGCATCGATTGGGAACCAGATTTGATAAATCAAACCCGCAACTCATGCTTCGTGGTGGTGCCACTTCACAGAGTAGCAGGGACAAATCCATTGTAGAATGGCGTTTGGCGGCTGTCCCCTTTTTACTCCCGCAGCCAGTTTAAACGACAACCCGCTCAATCTGAAATCGCATAACATTCTTAAAGCACTATGTCTCCGGAAAATCGGCCTGGGGCGCACCTCTCCGGGGGTAGAATAAAAAAAAATTTTTTTTTGTTGACAAAATGACAATTGTCAATTATAATATAGGTGACAGCTGTCACCTGTTTTAAGGAGTAACGAATGAGTGAAAAAAAGATTCACAACCTGTCAGCCGGGAACTTTGAGATTATGAAGCTGGTATGGGAAAAAGGAGAGGTCACCGTAAGAGACGTTTTCGAAGCCATTAACCAGGTACGGGACGATCAAATCGGGATTTCCTCCGTAAAAGTCCAGATGCGCCGGCTTGTGAAATACGGTTGGCTGAAACGACAAAAAAAAGAGAATAACTTCTATTACTCAGCTCTTCACGGAAAAGATAAAGCAGTTGGTGCTTTGGTAGGCGAACTTAAAGTCAGGGCCTTTAACGGTTCCAACCTGAACATGGTGAAATATCTCCTTAAAGACACCACCATAACCAAAGAGGAAATCGCCGGTCTCCGCAGCCTGCTCGATAATTTCGATAAGGAGTAGCATGAATATCGCAGCGTTTCTTCAAAGCAAAATAATCGCCGAAGGAGTTCTTAATTTGGCCTTTCAATCGATGGTGGTATTGTTTCTGGGAATAGTACTGGTAAAGTTAGTAAAAAGCAAATCGGCACCGCTTAGAAGTGGGTTACTGCTGATGATCATGACCGCCGGGCTTCTACTGCCTCTTTTCAATTCCACCGCCCGTTCACTTCAAATCGCCCCCATTAAAATCTCCCTTCCCGCCGCATGGACTGCCGATGCACAGGTACCTCCCTTTGTTGAAATCGGTGCCGAACCGTCCACGATACCGGGGAAGCCGGCGGCTAATGAAACCGGGCCCAGAACCGGAACCCGGCGCTCAACCACGGGCTCTTTCTTCTCGATGTTTTCCCCGCTGACCCCCGGCAGGGTGGTTAATATACTGGGAATCATATGGTTAGGCGGTTTCCTTTTTCAACTTCTGCGAATTCTCTTTCAGAACCTTTCATTGAAGCGGTTTCGCCGTGCGTTGCTAGAAGTGGAGGATCAACATATCCTTGGAATAAAAAAGCAGGTGCTCAGTAAATTTCCCGGCATGTCAATGCCGGGTCTATACCTTTCCCCAGCGGTGAGCAGTCCCATTGCCCTGGGAATCCGCCGCCCCATCATCGTAGTTCCCTTCCATCTCTACCATACTCTCAGCGAAATGGAATGGAAAAGTATTCTCTTCCACGAAATGTCGCACCTTTACCACAAAGACCAGGCTGTTTTGCTGCTTCAGCGCCTTGTCCTGGCCCTATATTGGTGGAATCCCCTGGTTTATATGATCAGCCGTGATTTTTCCAGGGCCCGCGAAGAAGTTTCCGACAATTACGCCATACAGGAAGACTCCCCCGGGCGGTACGCCGGTTGTTTGATCAGCCTGGCGGAAAAAACTTCTCTTGTTAGCCGCTTACCGGCTGCTATCGGTATGGCGACACCATTCATTCTCCTTGAAGATCGAATCAAACAAATCTTATCAAAGGAGAGAATCATGAAACACAAATTGAGTAGATCAATATCAATAATGTTTTTGACCGGAGCGTTCCTGCTCCCGGCCATTCTCATCAATCACAACTATGTCTTTGCCGAAGGAGATAAAGTTATCCCGTTACCGGAAGTAAAATACCCGGTTGCCTCGGCAGTGGCTGGCGATGAGCTCTATATCTCTGAAAAAAACAGGGTACTGGTGTATTCCCTGGAAACCTTTAAATTGAAATCGGAAATAAAAACCCAAGATTGGGTAAAACCGTTTTCCAATTACATTATCCAAAACAGCCGGGCCGTCCCCTTCCATTGGTTCACCACTGATAAAGAATTCATCCCGCGGAAAATCAATTGGTGGGAGGCGCCCTATCGAATGTTCGATGTGATCCCCATGACAAAGAATTCCTTCCTGGGGCTAAAAAAGCCTGGCGGTTTATGGAGGGTTTGCCTTTTGAATTCAAAATTTGAAACGGTCAAAGAAATCTATAAGACCGGGGGCGATGTAAACATGATCATAAATGATGAGGTTTTTAACGGCCAGTACAAAATGCTGAAACATTATGTGGGCGTTTATTATTACGATAATAAGATTTTTATTGCCGACAGCAGCAAAGGTTTCTTTATCGATGTGTACAAACCCGACGGCACACACCTCTATTCCATTAAAAAAGAGATAAAAAGAATAAAGGTTACCGATGCCTTCAAACAAAAAGTAGAAAACTATATCAAGACGCAAAAACCGCAAGATTGGAAGATCATTGAAAAATACGCGGTCTACTATGACTATTTCCCCCATTTCAACTCCATTACCTTTGGCGATAACAAAATCTATGTCACCACCTTCAAGGAGAAAGGTGGGAAACATGAAATGATCATCCTGGATCTCAAAGGAAATATCCTAAAGAAAGTTTTTATTCCTTTTAAATCCTTCAGGCTCTTTACCGAAATTCCCCCTCATTCGATCCCGACTCTTAATTATGGTCTGAAAGACAACAGGCTTTACGAAGTGCTTCCCAAACCTTCGGGAGATGGTTTTGAATTACATGTAACGGCTATCAAGTAAAGGGTTTTCGCGCCGTGTGGTGCCACCAGCGGCCACCACGCGGCGCATGGCTCCTGTTGGGTTTGAGATGATATTTGAACGTTGGAAAACGTCACGTCCGAGAAATAGGGAAAAAAAATTGGCCTGGCACGAATGCCACTAAGATAAGACTAAATTCGAAGCACGAAATCCGAAATTGCGTTGTTTCAAACAAATTCAAATGACCAAAATCTAAATGACCAAAACAAAAACTGCACAGCAAAAAATTTGGAGCTTTTGTTTTGAATTTCGAACATTTGAATTTTGGATTTGTTTCGTATTTCGATATTCGTATTTCGGATTTTTTATCCTTATCCTAGTGACATTCTGGCCTGGCACCAAAATCATTAGCACAATTCCGGACTGACCCCTTTTTTTGAGGCAAATTGACATATTCCTGTGTTATTATATAATAAGTACACTGGAGAATTTTAAATGACTTTTGAAAAATTGATTCGCCTCGGTGGAACGGCTGCAATTAGCAGCGGTATCGCGGATATTATCGGGATATTTATACTTATTATCGCCTTATACGTACCGGCTACCCCCGGTATTGCTTCCGTTGTTTTTCTAATGGCCGGTAATGTACTGTTGGCTTTCGCACTTATGGGAATTTACGGGTGCCAGTTTGAAAAGACGGGATACCTGGGATTAATCGGGTTTGTTTTCGCGTTGAGCGGACTTCTCCTGGGGATGGCCCGTTTTTTCTCCCCCCTGGGATGGGGATTATATCTTATTGGCATCTTAATGCTCGTGGTTGCCAACTACGAATCCAAAATCATTCCGAGTACCGGGTTATGGTTGTGGCTTGCAGGAGTCGCAATTTCATTGGGAACGGGCATTGCGGGGATAAAAATTCTTTCCTACCTGGGAACTCTCATCTCAGGGGCCGCCAGGACTTGGATAGGGATATCGTTGCGGAGAAAAATAGAAAAAACCTGAAAAGCTTTTTTAGCCTACCTTGAAAACCCTGCGCTTTTTACTAATACCTTGTAAAAACTTACAAAAAAAACAAACTTTTCCGCTGTTCCTACTCTTTTCAGCCGGTTGGGTGGCATCTTGGGTTGCGGGTGCCACCCGCTTTTTGTAAAAGTAGTTTTTAATCGGTTAAAAGAACAAATTCAATTAATTATTTCTACCCTTGCCGTGCCTGCCCTCTTTTTCTTCATTAAAAGAGAGGTAAATCCTGGTTTATCGCCTAACTCTTCCCTGCTATATGGATAAACTTTCCACTTTGTTAGGAGAACTTTACACTACGTCTGTTAGACTTCATACTTCGGCTGAGAAACTTTATACTTCGGGAGGTATACTTTATACTTCGGCTAAAAAACTTTATGTTTCGTCAGGTAGACTTCATACTTCGGCTGAGAAACTTTATACTTCGGGAGGTATACTTTATACTTCGGCTAAAAAACTTTATGTTTCGTCAGGTAAACTTCATACTTCGGTTGAGAAACTTTATACTTCGTCAAGTAAACTTCATCCTTCGGCTGAGAAACTTTATACTTCGGCAGATAAACTTCATACCTCGGCTGAAAAACTTTATACTTCGGCAGGAGGACTTTACACTTCGGCTATTATCAAACGTTCATCAAATAACGCCTATTTTATTTCGCCCCTTAAGTATTATTTCGTTTTATCACATAAAAAAAAATATAATGGTATTTAATTTGGTATTTAATTTGTCTGACCCCTTTTTAAAAAAAGAAAAAAGGGTAGACGAACTATTACGTTATCCAAGAAATGGCAAGGTTTTAAGATTAGGTAACCAGAATGTCCCCAAAAACTGTCTGCGATGTTATTTACTTTTGACTTTCCAAATACCGTTTCTCCTGCTGCCGATCCGTTGAATTTTTCCCTCTTTTTTTAATTTATTGAGATATTCTTTAATGGTATTAAAACTAATCCCCAATTTCTTAGCAATTTCTTTTTGAGATAAGGAGGAATCATCAATTAAAATCTTTAAAATTTTTTCACTTAAAGATATTTTATTATCAAACGTTTCAGCGATTTTTTGGGTGGTCTTTTGGGTGGTTTTATGGGTGGTTTTTTGGGGGGTACCGAATATTTCAATTCCAATTCCACCTGCGGTTTCAACAATTTTTGGCACTGGTAGTTTATAGTCAGTCAACTCTTTAACCACTCTTTTGAGTTCCGATATATAGAGGTCAATGAACGGCACTGCAAATCATTGAATACATCCAGTCTGTTTATTTACTGATGAAAAATTTCAAATTTCTCGGAATTTCACTTATCAACCTGTTAGGTCGTCAAGTATGCCTCTGGGGTAAAACACCTCCTTTTTTCCTTGCACCGCCCATCTTTTAACCTTTCAATTAGGTCAGGAACCATTTTTAGGAGTATCGGCCAATGGAATATGGATTCTTCCTGGACTTATACCTCTCCGGATATACGCCCAACAAAAAATGAATAAAAGGCCAATTATATTTGCACATAGAGCCAATAAACCAGCTTCCGGTCCAAAATCTCCCCCCGTCCAAATTTCCGGTCCGCTTTGATTTATTTTAATTAACGATACTATTTCTGCTGGGTAAGATACACCGCTAACTGGAAATCCAAAAATATTCCCCTGAAAAAAATTCCAGGAAATGTGTAACCCTATTGGAATAGCAAGTTCCCCGGTAATAATAAGCCCGGCTCCCATGGTTATTCCAGTCACCATTAGGTTAATCGTGCTGATAATATTGGCATTGGGATTGCCAGTATGAGCCAATCCGAATATAATCGAGATTAAACACCATGCAATAAGTATTGACCATTTCGGACCAATGGTTTTCAGGTTAAAACCTTCGGCCAGATTTTTTATCAGATATCCCCGAGACAACAATTCTTCGGACATTCCTTGACTAATAAAGTAAAACAGAAATACCAGAAGTGGTACAATAAAAGTGGGCTGCGAATTTATTGAATAAAAAGTATCGGAAAAGGAAATCCATCCAAGGCCCAACTCAACGATAAGGATCAATGATATCAAAAAGGCCCCGAGGCCCATTCCAAAACAAAGATCAATCCACCAATTTTTATTAAAATGAAATCCAAAATTTCGAATATTACGTCGATCGATAAATCGACCACCGATCCACAGAACCATTAAAGCCGGCAAAAGACGAAGCGTTCCCGCAACCAAAAAAACCCACAAGGAGGTGGTTCTGGAATAAAAAAGTTTCATTCCTATGCTGTTTAGTATGAATAGATATCCCTTATAAATCAGGAAAAAGAGCAATAGAGTGGTTACAATTCTTATGCCAGCTCTAAAACGCCTTTCATCGCAATTCCAAAAAATATTTTTCAGTAGTTTCATCATTTACCTCATTCTCTACCCGTCCTGAATCCTTACGGATCCGCCTGTTCTCTGGTCAGTCCCAACCAGCAAAGTATTTTGTTTCATTAGATTGCTCCTTAAGTCAGCTACACTAAATACTAAATAACGTTTTCCAGGTTTAAATGGTTCCCAAAAAAAAAGATGGGGGACATTGCAGATGGGGCAGGTTTTGAAAAATTCTCAAAAGCTGTCCACGCAGCGGACTATCGAAACCCGCAGCTTACCTCTTACCCCTCTACCCCTCTACCTCTTTACTCCCTCTTTTGACTTTTAATCATTTATTCATTATAATTTATAATGGTATTCACTGATTTTGTTTTTTGAGGTGGCCCATGAGTGGTTTTAAAACAATAAATGTCAGGACTCATCAGTATATTCAATTTGTAGATATCACACACGACGTGCGCCAATATGTCGCGGAAACAGGTGCAACCGACGGCATCATCCTGGTCTATACTCCCCATACCACCGCAGGTATTACCATCAATGAAAATGCCGATCCCGCTGTTACAGCAGATATCGAAGCATTTCTGAAGAAAAAAATACCGCATGAGAGCTATTTCAGGCACATGGAAGGCAATTCGCCATCCCACATCATGTCCAGTTACATTTCCGCCTCGGAGACCTTGATTATTGATAATGGTGGGCTGGTGCTGGGCACCTGGCAGGGCATCTATTTTTGCGAATTCGACGGCCCCAGGAGCCGTAAGGTTCATCTAAAAATTATTAGCGATAAAAATTAGCCGCGGATGAATACAAATATATTAATAGAAGAGCCCACAGAATACACAGAAGGCACAGAAAAGAAAGAATGCTACTCCGCGGATTTAATTTACTACGAAGCAGAGTGAATTTGGAGGAAAAATTGAAGAAAACAGCCCTCATGATCATGATACTTTTAGTTGCCGTTAGCGCTTATTTGTTTTCGGCAGAAGAAATGAACCTGACTATTGATAAAGCCATAGACCTGGCATTGAAAAATAATAAAAATTATCTCATCAGCCAGGCAGAAGTTAAACAATATAAATACAAATTAAGACAGAACCTGGGATTCCTGCCCAATGTGACCTTAGAAGGCTTTAAAAATATTGATGAAAAACTAATGGAACTTGAAATACCCCCGTTTTTCCCTGGTGCGGAACCGACAACCACCACTATTGATTTTACAAAGAATTATGAATTTACGTTCCAGGTGGTTCAACCGGTGTTTGCCGGTGGGAAGATATTATATTCCTATAAAAATGCCAGACTGGACCTGAATATCGCCAGGGAAAGACATAAAAACACCAGGAAAGAAGTGATATTACAGGTAAAAAAGGTATTTTTTAATATTTTGGTGATGAAAGAACTGTTAAAAGCCCATAATGAAGCATTACAACTAGCTGAAACCAATTACAGGAACATCAACGAGAACTATAAACTGGGAATGGCTTCCAAATACGATCTCCTGCGGGCAGAGTTAGCCGCTGCTTCCATTAAACCCAATATATTAAATGTACAAAAGTTATTGAATGTATCAATCTTAAATTTAAAATTTATGGCAGGTATTCCTGAGAAGAGTAAAATCAAAGTTTTAGGGAAGCTCAATTATAGCAGCTATCCATTAACACTGGCACATTTAATCGATCAATCACTGGTTACCCGTTCTGAAATCCGCCAACTGGAAATGCAAATGAAAAAAACAGCCAATCTATTAAAAATGGCTTATGGTCAATTCCTACCCGATATCTCTCTTATTGCCTCATACAGTTACAGGTCGGATTTCTTTAATTTTGGAAAAAATAATTGGGATAGCTACTATACCATTAATCTTGGTATCAGCTTCCCTATTTTCACGGGATTAAAACGCAGTGCCCAGATTGGAGAAATAAAGGTAATGAAGAAAATCCTGAATCTCAATTACAAACAACTAAAGGAAACAACCAAACTGCAAATACATGAATTGTATATGACCATCCAACAAGAATATGAAAATATTCAAGCAGGGCTTAAAAATATCGAAACGGCAGAAGAAGGGGTGAGAATAGCAGAATTAACCTATAATGAAGGGTTGATTTCTATCCTGGAATTAAACACATCCACCAATGATTTAACAATGGCAAAGGTGAATTTCCTCCAGGCGGTTTATAATTATAATATTGCCGCGGCTGAACTGGAAAAAATCTCAGGAATAAAAATAAACGGAGGTAACGAATGAAACGGTTCACATTAATCATAATTACATTATCATTATCAATTGCGGTTCTTATTATTTTAACCTTGAACGGCGGCTGCTCAAAAGAAAAAGATAAAAGCACCACATTAGAGAAAAAACCCATTTATGTAAAAGTCCAGGAAGTAAAACAGGGAGTACTGGTAAAAAGATTGAGTTATAAAGGAAACGTATTGTCCTGGAAAAAGGCCCATATCGGACCTGACACATCGGGACGAATATTGAAAATTTATAAGAAACCTGGGGATAAAGTAAAAAAAGACGAACAAGTGGCAGAACTGGATACCACCACCCTGAAACTGAATTTAAAACAGGCAGAAGCAGCGTTTGAAGTAGCAAAAGCTGCGTATAAAGACGCTCTACTCAATTATCAACGGTTAAAGAAACTGCATGAAAAAACAGCCGTCTCCCAAATGCAATTGGAAAAAGCAGGGCTGGCCCTGGAATCGGCGGATACCCAGAAAAAAAGTGCAGAAGCCGCTTTAAATGTGGTGAAACATACCCTGAAAAATTCAGACATGCGTGCGCCATTTGATGGCGTTATCACTTCCAAAAATATGGAGGAAGGCGATTTCATCAATCCCATGATGGGAATGGGCGCAAGTGTTTTAACATTGATGGATTTGACAAAAGTAAAAATCGCTGTGGATATCCCATCCGAAGATATTGAAAAAATTCAAATCGGTCAAAAGTGTCAGGTCAAAGTAAACTCTTTAGAAGATGAGATTTTCTCAGGAGAGGTGTATTCAAAAAACCTGGCAGCCGATCCCTTGTCCAAGACATTTAAAGTCGAAGTGGTACTGGAAAATCCCCTGATGAAGGTAAAAGCAGGTGTTTTTGCCGAGGTCAAAATCGAAATTTTAAGAAAAGAGAATACACTATTGGTTCCTCATTCAGCGGTAATAGACGAGAGTTATGTGATACTGTATAACAACGGCATAGCAAAGAAAGCAAACGTAAAGGTAGGGGAGAAAAATGAAGAGAAATATGAGATATTGGACGGATTGTCACAGAACCAACGGGTGGTGGTTACTGGAAATTATGATCTAAAGGAGGGAGCTAAAATTTCCCTTAAGAGTGAAAATAAATGAAAAAAATAGCCACAGATTTACGCGGATATACACGGATAAAAAAAAGATTTTCTTCTGTATCTTCTGTGTATTCTGTGGGCCCTATTTAATATTAGGAGAGAAATAATGAAGATTGTTGAGTTTTCAATAAAACGGCGGGTCACCGTCTCTATGGTGGTGGTTGTTATTGTTATTTTAGGATTTATCTCCTATACAAAACTGGGGCTGGATATGTTTCCAGATATGGAATCACCCTATATATCAGTGGTAACAGGTTATTCCGGTGTTTCTTCAGAAGATATTGAACAAAACATAACCAGACCCCTGGAGCAGTGGATATCCACCATAACCAATGTCAATGAAATCAAATCGATTTCCCAGGAAGGGATGTCCATTATCATGGTGGAATTTGAATCCGATGCAAATCTTGATTTTGCCGCCCAGGATATTAGAGATAAAATTGGTCTACTCGAAAATTTTCTACCGGAAGGTGCTGAACAACCATTGGTGGTTAAATTTAATTTTGCCGATTTTCCAATCATGATGTATGGAATAACCGGAGGAAAAAGAGATCTCAAACAACTGAAAGAGTATATTGATAATGAAGTGGCCACGCGACTGGAAAGACTCGATGGTGTGGCTTCGGTCCTTGTTTTTTCTCCTGAGAACGCTGAAGTACTGGTGAATGTTGACAAGGGAAAACTGGAATCCCGGGGTCTCTCCATTACCCAGGTTGAGAGAGCCATTCAAGCGTCCAATATCAATCTCCCTTCAGGATTTCTTGATATCAACCATAAAGAATTCTTGATACGAACCATTGGAGAATTTGAAAAAGTCGATGAAATTAAAGATGTGGTGGTAGGGATAGGAAAAATAGGAGAGCCAATTTTTTTAGGTGATATTGCCGAAACCAGGGAGGTATCCAAAGAAGTACGAAACAAGATTCGGATCGATGGAACCAAAGGTGTTATGATGATGATTACAAAGAGTTCGGGTTCCAATACGGTTCTGGTGGCTCGGGAAGTTAAAAAAGCACTGAAAGAAATAATCCCCACCCTCGATAAAAGCCTAAAATTTAATATGGGATGGGATATGTCAAGATTCATAGAGATCATGTCTTCACGGAATGCCAATAATATATTGCTTGGTGGAATTCTCGCGATGATTTTGATTTTCATTTTCTTAAGGAACCTGAGACCCACCCTAGCCATCGGGTTTGCCATCCCTTTGTCTGTCATAGCTACATTTGTTGCCCTATATCTTGCAGATTACACATTAAATCTTATTACATTGGCCGGGTTGGCTCTTGGAGTCGGGATGCTGGTGGATAATTCAGTGGTGGTCATCGAAAACATTTTCAGGCACCTAGAGGAAGGGAAATCACCGGTTGAAGCGGCTAAAATCGGTACATCAGAAGTGGGAATGGCTATTACTGCTTCTACCTTAACAACGATTGCGGTTTTCTTTCCCATGGTATTTGCATCAGGCATCGCTGGCAAATTGTCAAAAGGACTTGCATTGACAGTAGCATTTGCGCTTCTTTCTTCTCTTTTTATCGCGTTAACAATCATACCAATGCTGGCTTCCTGGTTTTTTAAGATAAAGGAAAGAAGGAATGGGAAGAAAATCAGCCTGGGATTGGAGAAATTTATGCGTTTACGAACATTTTATGAACGATGTCTCCATATTGTTCTGAAAAAAAGAAAATTTGTTTTGCTTTCGATATTATTGGCGTTTGTGGTGGCCATTGTTTGTGCCTTTTTGCTCGGTTCCGAATTTATGCCCGAATCGGACCGGAGTATGATCTATTTAAAATTAAGGATGCCAGTGGGCACAAACCTGGATGAAACCAATCGAATCATTAAATATATTGAGGAACAATCGTTAATAGATAAGAATGTGTTATCCACACTGGTGAGCGTCGGATTGAGCGAAGAGAATGCCCAGGATTCCGCATCGGGCTTTAATCCTGCAGGCTCCTATGAGGCAACACTGATGGCTTATCTCTCCACCAGTAGTAAGAGAGATATCTCTGATAAACAACTGGTGGAAAAATGGAGACAGTATTTCCCGGATCTGGAAAAAGGCAAGATGCAATTTGTGGATATCGCTTCCAGTATGAGCGGCGCAGTCGGAGATGTGAGTCCCATTGAATTTAGCTTTTTTGGCCGGGATTTAAAACAGCTTGAAAGCATCGCGGAAAGAGTTAAACAGCGCATTTCAGGTATAAACGGAATACGAGATATCGATATAACGCTGGAAAAGAAAAAGCCTGAAATCCAGCTCTCTATAAAAAAAGAGGAGGCTTCAAAATTGGGATTAACCCCCTATGATATTTCTCATCAGGTGCAAACCTATACCATTGGAACAGTGGTGTCCCGCGTCATGCTGGAAGGAGAAGAGAGGGATATTCGGGTTCGATTAAAAGAAAAAGACCGCGATACCATAGAGGCCCTGAAAAAATTACCCATTTTAACCCCCATGGGTTCTAAAACGTATCTATCCCAGGTGGTTGATTTTAAGAATTCATTTGGAGCCGTTAAAATAGAGAGGGAAAACCAGGTGCGGAAAGTGAGCGTAACAGCCAATTATGTGGATAGAGACCTTGGAGGGATTGTTAAGGAAATCCTGGAGAAATCAGCAGATATCATTTCCAATCTCCCGGAAGGGTATTTTTACGAAATGGGGGGGCAGTATAAGGAGATGCTTGAATCGTTTCAAACCATGCTTTTAGCTCTTCTTTTATCGATTGTCCTGGTGTATGCGGTCATGGCTTCCCAATTTGAAAATTTAAAGTATCCGTTTATCATTATGTTTACCATTCCCCTTGCATTTATCGGTGTCGTCCTGTTCCTGGCTATCACCGGTAAAAACATCAGCCTGGTCACGTTTATGGGATTTATCATGCTGGGAGGTATTGTGGTTAACAACGGAATTGTAATGGTGGATTATATGAATCAACTGATTAGAAGTGGGGTAAAAAAATATGATGCAGTGGTAAAAGGCGCGGTTGTACGATTAAGACCGGTTCTTATTACTGCATTATCCACAATATTCGGGATGCTTCCCATGGCGATTTCAACCACCGAAGGCTCTGAGATACGATCACCCATGGCCATTGCCGTCATCGGTGGTCTTTTTATGTCCACATTTCTCACCCTTTTTATTGTTCCCATTCTTTATACCTATTTCTCAAAGATTAGAGTTAAGGAGGTAGAGGGGTAAAGGGGTAGAGAGGTAAAGAGGTAGTGGTTAGAAGCGGTAGACCAGTCGGGCATATGTTACGAGAAAATTTGGATCCAGGCCTTCTATATATACACGGTGGAAATCAGCCCCTATCTCTATGATATATCTGGATGTCAATGAGTAAGCAGCCCCTGCACCAATGTTAAACCCTCGTTTTATATCTCCGGTTTTGGATATATAAATACCGGGTCCAACATTAATATATACGCGGAAGGGATCTGTCACAATCTCAGATTTCAGGTTACCTGAGATATTCCACCACAGCGTATCTTCCGTTTCAGGAGAACCTGATCCAAAAGGGTTGTATCCCACCAAACCGATCAATGAAAATTGAGGTGCAAAACGATAGCCAATATGACATCCTATATTGATACCGGGATTGTGGGTTTGGTCAAAAGAATAGGAAGGGATACCGGTTCCCGCATATATACCCAATGACCTTTTTTTAAACCCGGGAATTTTCTCAACAGTGGCAAAGGTTTTCCCATCGATAAAGAATACCAATCGAACACCGGTTTTAAAGCCGGATTGCAATATCCTGATTTTTCCTGTGTACGTCCCATCCAGGTTGTCCTTCAACTGGATCAAATGATTGCCATTTCCTTCATATTTATCATTATTATAAACAATTTTTACACCAACCCGATGGCCCGGCCCCATGTAATTGCCGTAGCGGTCCTTGGGGACAATTTCAACATCATAGAGGTATTCAACCCTTTCATCCCGAAACATATCGTGCCACTCGATACGCAGACGTGAATATTCAGGATCAGGATCGGGTTTGACCGCCACATACTTCTGTACTGTTTTCTCCCGCTCAAATGGTTCCCCATCCCCAGCAGCATGGAATTGGAATGAATAGGTCCCTTCTTTTAGGGTCTCTTTATATTGGTTGGTGTAGATCCCGTCTCCTTTTCTTTTATCGCCGTGGGTGCCGTCGTCATATAAAGGAAGGCGAAGGTCCTTTGATCTTGTTCTTTGAAAAGCCACAGATTTCTGTTTTTGTTTTAGAAACATCGCCTTTCGATGCAGCATAGAGATACCATCATTTGCAATCGTTTCAGGAATGGACTCAAGCGCCTCTGCACTGACTTTATTCGAGGCAAACCAATTACCCAGCCCCTCCACGGGATGTATCACTTTTACAAAGACATCCTTTAATCCCGTTTTCGGACGCTTGCCATTCCCTTCAGTAATGGCTGCAAAAAAGGTAATGGTATCACCGGTTTCATAGAAGGGTTTATCAAATCCTGTTCTCATTTTCAAAGCTGAGTCCATTAGCACGCTGGACTGGTAAGTCTCCAGTTCCCCCTCTTTCAAACCAGGTGCATCGATATAGACCGTCCAGGGTGCTTTCCCCACTTTACCCGGTTGTTTTAGAAAATGCTCATAAATAGTGATAATTATATAGGTCTCCCCCTCGTGAATGTGAATATTAACGCTGTCATTATCATTTACAACCGTCTTTCCATCAGAGGCTTTTATTGTAATCCCCAATCTCTCCTTTTGAGGGGTCACCCAGCTCAAAACAAAACTGATCTTACGGTCATGCTCATTGACCTTGACTTTAAATATCTTTGTTTCTTCTGCTTTTATCATGCCCATGTGATCTGATACTTCTTCCAACTTTAAGAGATCGGTAAATATAGACAGAAAGGCTTTGTTGAGAGATCTTACCGGATTCCATTCACTATGATTATCTTTATCGTTATAATTATAATTGTAATGGTTTAACGGGGAGTCCATTGCCTCAATAAATGTTCCTTTCAGGTTTTCTTTTCTCTCCTCTGCCAGCCTCCTCAGCAGTTTATGATTCAGTTGTAAATCCTGGCCGCACCCGATGGAGTAGAGAGTCACCTGGTTTTTATCCAGGTTCTTGATACAGTCGTTAACGTTAACGGCCGCATCATGGAAATTCACAGCACCAGGACAATTGTGATTTCCGTCAGTTAAAAGAATGATGGCCTTGCGGTTTTCCTGGTCAAACAGTTGAAGGGCAGTATCGATTCCATTTAATAAAGGCGAGTTTCCTTGCGCCTGCAAGCAGTTTACGGTTTTGCTTGCATTATCTACACTGGTTTCAGTGACCAATGTTTTTGGATGTATCACCTGACCATTGCATTCCTTTTGATTTTGAAAGCTCCACGGAAGCGGTGGAAATACGGAGATACCAACATTGGCTTTATCGTTGCCGTAACAATAGTCATTCAGCAGTTTCAGGAAAGGTTCAGCCGCTCTTTTAACCCGTGGGAGAAGGTGGGACATACTGCCGGAGATATCGAAAAGTAGAACAATACCTGCTTTTTGTTCTGGCATTTGTAATTGAGGGACAATGGGTGGACTTTTCCAATTTTTTTCATCGGCATCAGCTCCTTTGAATATAAGTTCATCCGGCGGTGCCTGGTGAAAAACAGCCGTGTAAAGGGCTTTGCAGATCACTTCAGGCATATGAACCGTGTTCTGGCGAACCGCCAGTTTATCATCTCCACCAGGGATCTCAGGATAACTCATATTCCCAGGGATGCCAGGTATTTCTCTATTCACGGCATTGGGAGCAAGATTTTTCGCCAGCACACGCCCCTGGCAATCATTTGAGGGATCACTGCCCCCCACAATATCCCTGTTTCCCTTGCCGTAAAAAGTCACATAAAGAATTCCATTTTCGATAGGTTCATTGTTCCTTCGACTGCCAGGAGCCTCAGAATCAAATATTTGTCCACAATAATTGGCCATCATTGTATCCTGGATCGCATGGCCGTTCAGTTTTTCAATAAAATCATGGCTCCTGGGATCGGAAAACCGATTACAGTTCTCATCAAAGCCATTATTGAGCTGTTTGAAAGCCAGAATGTCCTGGCCAATGGTCTGAATAAAATCGTTTGTGGCATTTAATCCGTGGTTCGGGGGAGAGATGGCAATAAACTCTGATACCGGGTGAAAGGCGAGCCTTTTATTTTGGTTTTTCCATAAATCCTTTAGGAAATAGCGAGTACTGATGGCTCCGCTGCCACAGGCAATGATAACCACTTTCGTGGTTTTTGCTGCTGGGTCGTCCTGGTGTAAGAGGATAAGTTCGACTGCCTCCTTTATCTTGCGGGCATCCTCCTCAATGGATCGATTTTTCTTTTCATCGTCATCCTTATAGTCCTCTAAATCAATATAGTAGGGTTCAATCCCAAGCCATGCATTTTCTGTTAGTTCCAGGGTTTCCTGGAAGCAAGGCAAGCCGTTGAGGGATTGCTGCCAATTTTTCCGAAAGTTTTTGCCTTGACTTCTCCCAAAATGATGATCATGTATAAAAAGCACTGGCAAATGATTTATAGGTTTTGGAAAATCCGGATAAATAAGGCTTTCTGCGGATAATTGAATATCTTTACCATCAGCCTCAGTGCTGTACCTGGGATCAAGGTAAACCTTCACATCTCCCGCCAATTTTATTGTACCAAATAAAATAGTGAAAGAGAATAATACGGAAAATACCTTCATTCTATAAATGTTTTTTGTTTTCATAAACTTTTTTTATCATAACCTTAACGATCAGTCAAGGTATTGATAACGGTTCGCTCTCGCCCGGAGAGTTATGAAAATAATCCTTCTGTGTTTTCTGTGTATTCTGTGGGCTCTATATTTAGGTAGACAGAAAATTCTTTCTCATATGTCATTTTTTTGTATCACTTTAATTTTTTTAATATTTATAACACAAAAAATTAATTTTTTTAATTTTTAACTTAAAATAATTAATATTTTGTGGCAATATTCTTAATATATTTAATCTCGATCATAATTATTAATTTAACCGCAGAGATACGTGAAGGGATGCGAAGAAAAAATAGGCTGAGAAATATGTGAAAAAACAGGGCAGACCAAAACTCTAGAAAATTCTCCTTTGCTTTTTGCTTGCTTTTTACCGGCAAAAAATGTTACTTTTGCGAAAAATAAGGATTAGGGATTGTGCAGAAAAGTAGGGATTCAAACCAGGTCTAATAGAAATTTGATGGCCGGCATAACCCTGATTCCGGCGGTCGTTAAATAATCCTTCTCACCATAAGCTGAGATCTGGTAGGCTTCCGCATGAGAAAAACGTTCTTTAAGATATTTTAATCCTTTAGATATTGCTGCATCTTTCCATTTGGTCTCGATCAAATAAACAGGGGTAGCATTTTCTGTAATAACAAAATCCACTTCACGACCATCCACATCCCTGAAATAATTCAATTCCATATCCCTACCTTTTGTGTCTTGCTGGAAGTGAACCCATTTCAACAAATGCATGGCCACCATATTCTCAAACCGAAGTGGCAGTTCCGGCACCAATGACCAATCATAATGATAATGTTTTTGCTCTTTTTTTACCGCTCTAATTTTAGGGGTTCCAAAAGGTGATAAACGTACAATGGAGTATAACCGTTCCAATATATTTAACCATTTTGAAACCGTCTTATGGCTGACCTGTAAATCCTCTCTGATAGAGTTGATCGATAGGGGGGAACCCACCAATAGGGGGAGACGTAGTGATAAAAGCTCAAGATTTCCCATGGCAGATACTCTTTCGAGATTTCTGATTTCTTCGTATAATAGTCGTTGGCGGTATTCTCTTGACCATCGTTTGGCTTCCACTTCCGAGCCACTTAAAAATGGTTCGGGAAAACCACTCAATTGAAGTAAATCCATTAAACCACTGGTAGTGGTTATTTTTAATTCGGCAATAGAGAAAGGATGAAGTCGTAAAAAATAGTATCGACCCTGAAGTGAATCTCCTCCAAATCGATAATAATCTAATTTAGCACTGCCAATCACTAATATTTTGCATGTATCTCCAATCTTGTCATACAATCCCTTAAGGTAATTTCTCCAGGAATGATATTTGTGAATTTCATCAAAAACCATGAAGTACGTAGGGGGAAGTTCTCCTTGTAAAATAGAATTTCGGTCTTCAGGAATATCCCAGTTTAAATAGCCTTTTTTTGATTGCAGGATTTGCTTTGCTAGTGTGGTTTTACCCACCTGTCGGGCACCTGCAACAAATACCATCTTCTTTTTTAAATCCGCTTTGACCTGTTCTGCAAGATATCGTTGTTTTTTCATATGATTATATTACTACTTTTTTTGCCTGTTGTCAAAAATACTCGCGAGTATTTTTGCCTATTGTCAAAAATACTCGTCTGTTCTGAAAATTCTCACATCTTTCTGTGTTTTCTGTGTATTCGCAACTACGTGGGCTCTATTTTCATAATCTCTCTTTCTCGCCTATCACCTTTTTTCCTTTTTTTATTTTTTTCATCATTCCTCATTCATCATTCATCATTTAGTTTAATTTTTACGACCACTCTTTACGAGGACCCTTGACTTTGGGCAGTTTGGTTTTAAACCATTCCTTTGAAACACCTTTGTGACACGGCACCGCTCTTCCAATTCCGCCGCTGCATGAAAAGGGAAGATTTTTTTCAACTTTAAAATTATGGAAACGCTCCACATGCTGATTGGTCACAGCATAAGCTGCCATATGGCAATCAATACACCGTAATTTGCCTGACTTCATCATTTCCTGCTTCGCTTTAATAAGCAGGTCATGAGATTCATGATGGCAAAACCGGCACTGTGCATTCATCTCCTTCCCATTTCTCCTATCCCTGAAAATATAATTCTCCGGTTTTGTCGGATCAGTTCCAGGTGTATAATTGATAACAAGAGAGAGCCTTTTATTTCTTTCCAGGGAACCCGGATGGCATGCACCGCAGGTGACTCCCTGCCAGGTGCCTTTGGGTATGGGTTTGGCTTTTTTTTTATTTTTTGTTGCTCCTTCTACAGTTGGGGCATGACACCAGGCACAAGCTGTATTGACCCTGTTTTCGTGGCTTTGAGACCGAGCATGAACACTTGCCAGCCATCCATTATCATCCAATTTTGGAGTATCTGAGGATAGGTTAACCCCTGCGGCGCGGGGCATGAATTGGTTTTGTGCCCCTTTGCAATTTGAACATCTCGTCGCCTCTTGGTAATTGTAATTTTTTGGGTTCAAATGGCGTAACGAAAACGCCTCCTGTTCAAGAGCCTTAAGTCCGAAAAAAAGGCCAAAGACGATGAAAAATGAAAAAAAACCTGAAATAAAAATTCGCATCATGCTCACCTTTTGTTCAGGTACTCCTTCTTAAACTCGTTGATAAAATCCAAATTTCCCTGTTCAAACCCGCTTTTTTGGCTTTCATTCCGGTACCCGACGTGATAGCGATAGGTTTTTTCAATCTCCTCCATGGATGTATTGTTGATGGCTTTTTGGAGAATTCCAATAATCATCCCTGTGCGATGCATACCACCTCCGCAGTGGATGAGGATATTGCCTCGCGGGGGTTCTCCTGCCGGCATCAGGATTTGTTCCTTGATTAAACGCACCACGTTTTGCGTGGCCTTCTCTCGTTCCGGACCTTGTTCAGGATGTTTCCTTATAGTATCACGCCAGTGCCCATAATCCAGTTCAGCCGTACGAACATAGCTTGCCCCCAATTCCTCAGCAACGGCTCTTTCGGCTGCCACCAGGTCATCCACGAACATTTCGCCATCGTATAGGTTAATCACATGTTTGACATGGCCTTCTGTAAGTAACGAGCGATAGCAGGAGTTCTCTCCCTGGGGATCAGGGGTAAAAGCAATTCGAAAGACAGTAAGGGGATGTTTGTTACCTTTTTCGTCTGTCCAATATTTATCTTTTAGCACAAGAGCGCCAAAATTATTGTTGTTTGCGTCGATGAGTACAGCTCGAATCATACACCACATCATGTGATCTTCGAGTTCTTCGATGAGTTCCTCTTTTTGAGATGGATCAAGATTTTTTAGATAGGGAGTTAATTTCTCCATGAGCCTTGAGGCAGATACCTCTGAATTCGGTTTAAGGTTCTGAGCATAGCGATTTTGTGAATTGCAGGTTAAACAACCGGGATCGATATTCGCCCTGGCAAGAGTGGATATTTGTCCCGGGGGAATACTTCCATTTTCCCTGACAAAGGACGATTCGGGAGGTGAATCCCACGTTTGTTTTTGTACTTCCTGCTTTTGACAGGCGCTTGTTAGCACGAAAAGCATTAACACTAAAATTAGTTTGCTACGAATGAAACGTTTCATTGTTTTACTCCATTTTTTATCGATGTCAAAGTGGTATATTAAAAGAAATGATGAAAAAAGTCAAAACCATAACTCTTAGCAATTCTAATTTTAGCCGCGAAGGTTTGCGAAGGCCCCGGCGGGGCACCCTATATGCACGAAGAAAATAGAATAAAAAAAATAACGCCTATTAATTAATAAGAAATTTTGTGGGGTCGTGAAACGTAGGGGCAGTTTTTTTAAAGCGTCCCTAACCGCCGGAGGAAAAAGAGTCAAAATAAGAATTGCTGTAAAACTCTATTGATTCAGCATTGCGCACCGCCAACACCACAATACGTAAGACACCCTGACATCGTTATACAAAAACAAACCGAATGAGCTGTATCACCTCCTTTAACATCATTCATTTCATTAGTGTTCAAATTGAGAATTGTTCTTTTTTTTAACACTAGTTTTTTCTCAAATTTTTTGGATTTCATTTAATACCTCCTATTTTTTAAGTTCATTTTATTGTCAATTTTTTCACTGTCGGTATGACCGGGTAAAATAATTGAATAACATAAAGTGAAAAAAGATTCAACTATATAGGAGAAAAAAATTAAGGGTCATGGATTATTTGCCTGAAAACATGGGGCGATGCGGGCGAATGTTTCAATATTTCGCTAAAAAAGAATGATTTCGGGTCTGATCCCTTTTTATTAAATAGCGCGGTTTTCCATCCGTTCACTTTGGTATCACATACTTGCCTGTCCCCTTCTTTTTTGATTGACTTCTTTTTGCAAATCTTTTAAAATAGGGATGTGCAAAAAAACAAGGCAAAAGTTCTATGAGAAACATTAAACTTAAAAAAGGAGGAAATGATGAAATCCAAAAAAATCAACCGAAGGCTTTTTTTAAACAAGCAAACCATTGCAAGGTTGGGTGACAGTGTGATGGAAGAGGTACATGGCGGAATTGATGCGACGGTGAATACATGTCCATCCAATTGTTATTTGACATGTCCATTTCCGCACGAAACCGATGATTGTGCTACCCAGGGTATCTTATGCCCAACTATTAAGGCATGCTGATCGCTGACCTTGATTAGTCGTTAAGGCTGCCCGTTTTTGTCTGGCGCCTAAGTCAATTCATACTGCCGGTGTATTGTCATCTCACCGGCGGTTACTTTTAATCTATCCGGCGGGTGGTTCCGAAGTACCCGGCGGTGTTTTCAAGTCTACCGGTGCAAGGATTTCTGGCCTGACCTCTTTTTATCTTTTTATTTATCCTTTTCTTCTCTCTTCTCTGTAGCCTATTAGGAATATGTGAAAAAAGGGCAAAAAGTAGGATGGGCAAAAAAGAAAAGAAAGTAGATTTTTAACGGGCCATTTGATATAATAACGAATGAAGGGAGGTGATTTATGAAAAAGTACAGTATACACAGTATATTGATCGTTATTTTATTGTTTTTTTTCTTTGGATCTTGCTTTGGAAACGGTGATGTATCGAGAGACAAATTTATAAATGATATCGAGTATTACACAAATGTTATTAATGAGGCTCATGCAGAACCTTACCGCATGATTTCAAAGCATCGCTTTGAAAAAAAAGTTGAAGAACTGAAATACCATGTTCGATCATTGAAGAGTGATAAAATTCCTATTAACGATTGCTATTTCTTTCTCCAGGAATTAACTGCTTTAATACAAGATGGACATACCCGGATAAATTTCCCATTCCAAAACCTGGAAGATTCCGATTTACTCTTACCTTTTGAATTAAAAGTCATTGATGAAAAAGTATTTATCATCAAAAAGTTGGAAGAAAACCAGGTCCCTTTATTTTCAGAAATCCTGAAAATCAATCATACCCCTATAAGAACACTGATGTTGGAAAGCTATAAACTCTTTAATTCTTCTCTTAAGCATGGGAAATGGTCTTTATTTGAGTTTTCATTCCAGTTATTTTTGCCAACATACTTTGATTTGCCTTCACCATGGATTGTGACTTATAAAAGCGATTCTCAAATTCGGGAAGCTGAAGTGAAAGGGATCGCTGTCAGCCAATATTTGGCAACCTTCCAAATAGATACCCAGTATAGGGAATCCTCGTTTATAGTCGATGGTGAAGTCATTCCCATACTGGACATTCCCAGCTTTGCCCATGGAAACGAAAGGGAATATAGGAATTTTATCGATACCTTTTTTGAGAAGCATAAAAAGGCAAATTATCTTGTCATTGATTTGCGGAAGAATCTGGGCGGCAATGGAACCTGGGGATATTACCTCATGGATTATTTGACTGATTCCCCTTATCGTATTATAGAGAGTTTTGATTTCAAAGTAAGCGACATTTTTAGAGATAGTCAATACAGTAACAAGGCCGGTGATAAATTAAAAGAAGCGAAGAATGGCACTTACCTGCCTATCGATACAGTTGAAATACGCAGTCCGCATCGAAAGGCGAGTAAATTCCGGGGCAGCGTATTCCTCCTGACCTCTCAATACACCTTTTCAGCCGGCGTGGTTATGGCAGCGATCTTTAAATTCAATAAAATGGGAACAGTCATAGGGCAAGAAACATTCGGAAAAGAAAAATTTTGCAGTGATCCGATTAAGCTAAAACTGCCTCACACAAAATTAGAGGTCAGTTTTCCTTTAGCTATATATACGCTTCCTGGCAATAATCCTGACCGGGGTGTCATTCCCGATATTTTAACGGTGCATTCGATTGAAGATTATCAAAATCATAAGGACAAAGAGTTGGATAAGGTCCGGGAATTAATTAAAGAAAAAAGTACCAGGAGAAAATAGTGACATTCTGGCCTTTCAGGCCTGACCCCTTTTTACCTCTCCTCTATTTGTTTTTTAAATTAATATCACTTTGGCCATCCACATAACGGCCTTCTACACCAATCACTTTAGTCCCTTTTTTTAAAATTTTTAGTCTAAAATAATCAATTTCATTAAACATAAAACAATCTTCGGCTATTGGAATCATTTTCATTTTAGCGCGTCCCTCTCTTTGGTAAACCAAAGAATTGTCTTCAAATGTAATCTTTCTCGGACCATAAGTTCCAACATATGATTGTAAAACAGTTTTATTAATCGTCACAGGATTCAAATGTGTTTTATATGTTTCATAATGCCACAAATAAAAAGCTTTGAATTCCGGGTCTTCTTCCTTTTCACTCATATTTTTTGTTGCCAGTATTAAGGCTGTGTTCAGGGCTTTTTCTTGAGAAATTTTAACATTCGGTTCGACACCGACACTTTCCCAATTGGTTTTAGTAATGGGATTTATTGCCCTGGCAAACGGTAAGCTCATCATAAAATGATCATTGAGTATGACAAATTTGTTGTCATGAGCACCGCCTCCGGTGGTTTCTCCAACCACGATGGCTCGTTTCATATTTTTTAGATTATATGCAAACTCTTCTGCCGCTGAAAAAGTTCTCTGGCTGGTCAATAAATACAAATCAACCTTATCCAGTCTTTTTCCAGGGAGGTATGAGTATGTCCAATATTGAGTCATTTTTTCTTTTTCTTTGTAAGTAAATGAATTGAGATGTTTTCGGGGATTATCAAAAAAATAGCTGCAGAGAAATTGAACCATTTCCGGGGAACCACCTCCGTTATCTCTTAAATCGATGATTAAAGCATCGGTATTGGCAAGAAAATTCACAGCCCCAATGGCAACATCGTATGCATCTATATCATAGCTAAAACCGTTCAATTTCAAATACCCGATATTACCCGGGAGTATTTTAATTTCTTTAAATCCATAATTTGAAATTCGATCTCTCCTTTTTTTACGCAAAATAGCCTTTTCATCATTCTTGGACCTATTTTTTTCATTTTTTATCCATTCTGGATTATATCTAATCGTAAGATGTTCATCCTTTTGTATAAACATCAAGTCTTTTGTTATTTGATTAGCAAAATCCACTGGATGTCCGATACTGTCGTACTTGCCTGATTGGAAATTGTCCTTAAGAATACGAATATATTTTTTGGTGATTTCGGGAAATATATATTCCCGATCAAGATTTTCACAGACAGCATCAATGACTAATTTTTTCTCGGCCGCATCGATATTGGGCAGATTGTTTTGCCCAAAAAGCATTGAAAAAGATAAACAGATCAGGATAATAAGATAATCTAATTTTTTCATGGCATTTTACCTCCTTTTTTATATACGAGACCCAATTGGTTTTTGTTATCGTTTTGAATGATGAAAAAGAAAAGTGATTAAATCTAGAGGTTTTAAGGTGGTTTTATCTTCATCATTCATCATTCATCATTCATCATTCATCATTTATTGCGTCAAATTTCTAAAAAGATTTTGACGCACTCCTGAGGGGCCGCAAGGTAATAGTTGAGTTAAATTGGTAGTTATGATATATTACCATTCCAGAAAAAAATATAGAAAATAACTGAGCCATTGATCTGAAGGACAACTATTTTGGCGAAGGCAGACTATTTAGCCGCGGATAAACGCGGATGAACACGGATGATTGATATGAAAGAAAACTATTTTGGAGAAGGCAGACTCATCCAGCAGGCCTGGGAGTTTTTAGATTGCGTATACCATTTACGGTCCCAGCGACAGCGCCGATTGGACACACGTACCTCTGCGCTCCTGGTAATGGATATGCAAGATTATTTCCTGGAGGAAGGTTCACATTCTCATATCCCCTCTGCCAATGCCATTGTTCCTCAAATAGAACGATTACAGCAGGCTTTTTTTAGAAAACAGTTACCTGTTATTCAGACCCGGCATATCAATGATACTCGGAATGCCGGTCAGATGGCGCAGTGGTGGCAGGAGTTGATAACCATAAACAACCCGCTTTCCCGAATCACCCCACAGTTGAGCCATCAAGATGCCTTCGTAATAACAAAATCCCAATACGATGCGTTTTATAATACACCATTGGAAGAAAAGTTGAAAAACAGTAGGGTTACCCAGGTAGTTATTACCGGCGTTATGGCCCATCTTTGTTGTGAAACAACGGCCCGTTCTGCTTTTGTCAGGGGATTTGAAGTCTTTTTTGTTATCGATGCCACCGCCACCTACAACCGGCAATTTCATCAATCCACATTGATCAATCTCGCTCACGGCTTTGCCACCCCTATCTTAACCCAGGAAGTTTTAGATTCCCTGAGGAATCAATAAGGAGGCACAGTGAAACCAGGGGTCGCTGTCATAGGAGCAGGTCCTGCCGGCATTGCTGCTGCCATCCAACTCAAACGTTACAATATCGAATGTTTACTTTTTGAAAAGGATCGACCCGGTGGATTACTAAAAAATGCACACCTGGTGGAAAATTATCCCGGGTTTCCCAGGGGGATCACCGGTCCTCGACTGGTTACTCTACTGAAAGAACATCTCGAAGCATATAAAATAAATGTTCTCCATGAAGAAGTGGAAACAGTGGAATACCAGGAAGAGGAAGAGGAGAAGCGTTTTTTAATTGCCACCCCCAACGCCAAATATTATTCACAAACCATTGTGGTGGCCAGCGGCACAATGCCCCGGGAACTGGAACTGGTGAAAACATTGCTGCCGGAGCTAAGAAAAAATGTATTTTATGAGGTACATCCCATTTTAAGGGAAAAAGGGAAAAGGGTTTTGATCATTGGTGCCGGGGATGCCGCTTTTGATTATGCTTTAAACCTCGCCGCTGGGAATGACGTCATCATCGCCAACCAGGGGGAACAGGTAAAGGCGCTTCCCCTCTTAGTCGAAAGAGCTGCGGCCAATCCCAGTATCATTTATTATAAAGATACCAGAGTGACCAGAATTGTCCAGGGATATGCAAAAGATTTGCTCATTGTCCTTTCCACTCAATCCACTCATGATGTACCACAGGAGATTGAGGTTGATTATTTGGTCTGTGCCATTGGCCGGGTGCCTCAAACCGATTTTTATACGCTTTCTTTAAACCGGATGAAAGAAGAATTGTTGTGTCAGGGCGTTTTCTATGAAATCGGGGATGTCAATAATGGGATGTTTCGGCAGGCAGCCATTGCTTGTGGTAACGGCATACAAATTGCAATGAAAATTCAGCGTAAACGTAACAAAGGTATAGAATGAAAATTATTGGCAAAACAGGATGTGAAGATTTAGCAATGGTGTATCTGGCAGAAATGGGTCTTGACAATTACGTGGAGTTTGTACATTCCTTACAGCCCCCTTTTCCACGCTCTGAGAAGTGGGTATTGATCGTTTCCACTCTTTTCGGCTGTCCTGTGGGCTGCAGTATGTGTGATGCCAATGGATGGTACAAAGGTAAGTTAACAGCCGGAGAGATATTCGCTCAGATCGATCATATGGTCTTGGAGTACTTTCCCGATAGGAATATTCCCGTAAAGAAATTCAAAATCCAATTTGCCCGTATGGGGGAGCCCTCGTTTAATTCTAATGTGTTGGAGGTATTGAAGCAATTGCCCCAACGATACAATGCCCCTGGACTCATGCCCAGTCTCTCCACCATAGCGCCCAACGGCACCGATGCCTTTTTTAAAGAATTAAATGAGATAAAGGATCAATATTATGGGAACGGCCATTTTCAAATGCAATTTTCCCTTCATACAACAAATAGGGTTAAAAGGGACCACTTAATCCCTGTCAGCAAGTGGGATTTTGGAAAGATCGCCCATTATGGTGAGAATTTTTATAGGGAAGGCGATCGGAAAGTCACCTTGAATTTTGCACTTGCAGAGGATTCCCCCCTTTCCGCAGAGACGTTGATTCGTTATTTTGACCCTGAAATATTTGTCGTAAAATTAACTCCTGTCAATCCCACTATCAATGCAATAAAGAAGCAAATCGCCAATGCTGTCACCAGTGAGGCCCAGGCCAATGAATTGAAGGAGGTACAGGATTTGCGGGATAGGGGATATGAGGTGATTATCAGTGTCGGCGAGTTGGAGGAGAATAAAATTGGCAGCAATTGCGGTCAATATATCAAAGCCTTCCTGGACGACCAACATGAGTTAGGTCAGGATACGTATCAATACCGAGTTGAAGAGGTCTGATTTTTTTCGCCTTTTGTGCTCTTGTCAGCCAGCAGCGTATCCTGGAAGGCGGATCCCCACGCTTCTTAAAATAAAAATATAATTTGTGAAACCATTTATATTTCTCAATCGTTATTAATATTTTAGGAGGTTTTATAATGAAAATGAAGAATTTACTTATCGCACTGCTGGCCTTCAGTATGGCCATGATGTTACATGCAGGCAAAACAGACCTGTTGGAAAAACGATTTGAAGTCGACCCTGGAAAACAGGTGATAATTCATTACATCGGTGTTGATGACGATGTTACAATTGAGAAACATGATAAAGATGAAATCCTGTTTACGTTTGAAAAAGAGATGAGAGGCAGTAAATCCAAACGGAACCTGGGATATTTTGAAGAGATCCATCCTGAAATCGATTTTAATGACAATACCCTTGATATAGAGATCAAATATCCCAAACGGATTTTTAACCTGTTTCGTTCGCTCTCCGGTTTCAGGGTAAGGGTCACTTCTCGGCTGTTGGTACCTGTCAATACAGATATAAAAATCAAGGTGGTGGATGGTGACGTGGATGTATCGGATATAAAGGGGAAGGCAGAATTCAAAACGGTTGACGGAGATGTTATGATAAAGGGATGCACAGGTCCCTTAAAATTACGGACCACTGATGGTGATATAGAAGTTAAGCGCAGTACCGGTACCCTCAGAGCGCATACCGTTGATGGTGATATCACTGCTTCTGGTGTTTTTAGCACCATTCATTTCAAAAGTATGGACGGCGAAGGGGAATTTACATTGCACAACGGCAGTCAATTGAATGAAGATTGTATGTTACGCACTGCCGATGGAGATATCCGCCTTGTTTTTCCCAAAGATTTTGCTTTTAGATTGGATTTCAAAGGTGGTGACGGAGAAGTTAAATTTCACAATATCGAATTAAAAAATGTGACCATCCGGAAAGAAAATCGTTTCCAGGGGGAGAGAGGGGATGCACCATATACCATCCAGGTGAGAACCGGCGATGGTGACCTCTCCCTAGAGGAATTATAAAAAAACCACCCATGGCTTTAGTCTCGATTTGCACCGAATAGGTCTTTCCATTTTTCAACAAAACCTGTTTCCTTGAATTGCAGTATCTTCTTATTAATAGCGTCACCGATTCCTTCTATATCTTTGAAATGAATTCTGCTGTTAAATTCTTCCTCATCCATATCACCAATCATTTGTCCTGCTTTGAAATAAGCCCTTTTTTTAAAAGGATTTGTTTCCCACTCTGCCAGGTCATTCAATTGTTTGATTAAATCTTTTTTATTCATATATCAATCATCATATTCTCATTCAGGCAAAAAGTCAAGGCGCGAGCAGAGGTGCATGACGTTTGCTTTTATAGTTGAATTTTCCTATAATAGGTAAAAACCTGTTTAAGGAGGCGAATCAATGGATTTTTCCGGGAAGTTTGTACTGATTACAGGAGGTTCGCGGGGGATTGGTCGGGCGATTGCCCAAGCCTTTGCCCATCATGGAGCCTATGTTGCTGTTAATTATAACACCAATCTCACGGCCGCACAAAATACCATCGAATCCCTGCCAGGTGGCCCTCACTTTGTCATTCAAGCCGATATCAGGAAACCCGATTCCGTGCAGCAATTAATCGATACCACTGTCCAAAAACTGGGGGGACTGGATATCGTGGTTAACAATGCAGGGATCTTTTTAATGCACCCGTTGGAAGAAGTCGACTATACCGACTGGCAGAACGCCTGGATGCATACCACAGCGGTCAATCTTACTGCCCCGGCTAATGTGTGTTATTGTGCTGCACAATACATGATAAAAAACGGAGGTGGGCGGATTGTTAATGTTTCCTCCCGTGGTGCGTTTCGCGGTGAACCCGAAGCCCCGGCGTATGGGGCCAGCAAGGCTGGACTCAATGCCATGAGTCAATCCCTTGCCCAACGGCTGGCCAGGCATAATATATTTGTCGGTGTCGTGGCCCCGGGTTTTGTGGAGACCGACATGGCAGCGGAATTATTGGCCGGTCCCCAGGGTGACGCCATTCGCACTCAAAGCCCGTTGGGCCGGGTGGCGCGTCCCGAAGAAGTTGCTCAGGCGGTTTTATTTCTTGCGGCAGAAGGATCAGAATTTATGACCGGAGCAATCATCGATGTCAATGGTGCTTCGTATTTACGCACGTAACAACCATGCCGGGAATCCCGAAGAAGCCGCACCAGGCGGTCAAGGGATAAAACCATTCCAGAAGGCTTCCATATTATAATAATCAGCCAGCCTGTTTTTGTCTATGTCTTCTATTCTTTTTATAATTAATTCTTCATACATTATTGAATTGATGGATTTTGTAAAACGGTTCTTTCTTTTTTTTATATATTTGATGATATTATCCGCTGCATTCTTGATTGTTACAACAAACAAATCTTCCTGGAGTTCGCTTCTCATTTGAGAATTCATTGCCTCTAACAGTTCTATTAGGAGGGAACCGATCCTGTCGAGTTTAAAGTTAACATAATTAACGTTTATTTCTTTTTTCGAGGATTTCAAAACTCCCATTCTTGCAATCTCAGTTAAATATAATTCAATAGGTTCAATATAAGGAGGTGCCGGTACAACCCATTCCAGTGGTCTGCCTTTTTCAATGTCAGTTAAAACTTTGAAACCCTCTACAGGTTCCGGAAGTGAAAAGTCTGGGAAACTCGCTCTATTGCGTTGGTCATAGAAACTCCTTATTAAATATATAATAATCGAATACCATCGGATTTGTTGATTCGACAGTTCAGGCAATTGGTTGATTTCATAAAAAACGCTTTGAATCACTTCATATTCTTTACCCTTTTCACCGACATATTTATATTTTTGGATATTATGATTCACCAGTTCGTTTATTGTACTTTCGTATTTTAAAATTTCCAGGTGATTTGGGTAATTCTTCATTGTACTCATAATTAGCATAAAAGAGGAGAGATTTCAAGGGGACACAATACGCAGTGAGGCAGAAAAAAACTAAAAAAATTTATATTTTTTTTCTTTTTTCGTGATTGGTATTGACTTTACGCGCAATTTAAGGTAAATTTAAACTTCTTTTTATTAGGAGGAGTAATTATGAATAAAAATGAATTAGCGGTACAAATGGTTAAAGATTCGAGTGTTACAAAGAATGATGCGTTAAAGGTGATTGATGCGATGGTGGAAACTGTGTCTGATGAATTGAAGAAGAAAGACGGAAGACTGACTCTGGTTGGTTTTGGAACGTTTAAAACCATCAATAAGAAACAAAAGAAAGGGAGAAATCCCAGGACCGGTGCCGAAATCCTTATTCCAAAAAAGAGGGTTGTCAAATTTATTCCCGGTAAAAAATTGAAAGATTTGGTGAAATAATAAAGAGAAGATTTTTTTATAGGCACGTAGCTCAGTTTTGGTTAGAGCGTTACCTTGACACGGTAGAAGTCGGCGGTTCGAGTCCGCCCGTGCCTATTTTCTTCAATTGAATTGGAATGAAATGGGCAATAAGGAAAAAGATACTGTTTTATTAAAAATAGATGGTGAATTAAAGGATGTAGATTATCAATACCCGGAAGGAATAGAAGTAGAGGAAATTGATTCGCTGTCGGAAGAATCGCTGGAGGTTTATAGGCATTCCTGCGCCCATCTATTGGCTCATGCTGTTACCCAATTATTCCCCGATGCACAGTATGGGATCGGACCTGCAGTTGAGAATGGATTTTACTATGACTTCCTGGTATCAAAACCCTTCACACCTGAAGATCTTGAGAGAATTTCCAAAAAGATGAAATTTCTCATTAAACAAAATCATAAAATTGAACATTTAATGTGGGACAGACAGCAGGCCATTGATTATTTCACCTCAAAAAAGCAGTTTTTAAAAGTGCAGTTGATAGAAGAAAAAGTCGAAGAGAATGAGGTGTCCCTTTATAGGCAAGGGGATTTTGTGGACCTATGTCGCGGGCCCCACCTGCCAAACGTTTCCTATCTCAAACACTTTAAGTTGCTATCCGTGGCCGCATCCTATTGGAAAGGCGATGAGAGTAGTCACTCCATGCAGAGAATTTATGGCGTGGTTTTTCCCACCACTGAAGAACTCGATAACTATTTAAAATTATTAAAGGAAGCGCAGGCGAGAGACCACCGAAAACTGGGTAAGGAGCTGGAGCTCTTTTCAATCGAGAATGATACGGGCGCAGGACTGGTTCTATGGCACCCCAAAGGCAGTATCATCCGCTATGAAATTGAAAAATATTGGTATGAAGAACATTTAAAAAACGGGTACCAACTGGTTGACACTCCGCATATCGCCAGGTATGAGTTGTGGGATACCAGTGGGCACAATGATTTTTACAAGGAAAGCATGTTTACCCCTATTGAATTCGATAATACCATGTACCGATTAAAACCCATGAACTGCCCATTTCATATCATTATCTATAAAGCCAGGAACCACAGTTATCGAGAGATGCCTATCCGGTGGGCCGAATTGGGGACTGTTTATAGGTACGAAAGGAGCGGTGTACTCCATGGTTTAATGAGAGTTCGGGGATTTACACAGGATGATGCCCATATTTTTTGCACACCCGCCCAATTGGAAGATGAGATCGGTAGGCTGATAGAGTTTAGTTTAAGAATGCTTCAAGGCTTCGGTTTTACTGAATTGGATGTCTACCTCTCCACCCGACCGGAAAAATATGTAGGAGAAGTAAGTGATTGGAACCTGGCCACAACCGCGTTGGAGAATTCATTAAAAAAGCACCGTGTGGATTATGAAGTTGACCCAGGAGAAGGTGTTTTTTACGGACCCAAGATTGATATTAAAGTGAAAGATGTGCTTAAACGGTCCTGGCAGTGTACGACCATCCAGGTAGACTTTAATTTACCCAAGCGCTTTAATTTAAAATATTCCGATGATGATGGAGAGGTGAAACAACCCATCACGATTCATCGAGCGGTACTGGGTTCGTTGGAACGGTTTTTCGGCGCTTTAATCGAACATTACGGTGGATTTTTTCCGCTGTGGTTGTCACCCGTACAGGTGATAGTGATTCCTATCACCGACAGGAACCTGGATTATGCCCGCAGGATTTATGAAACCTTTAAGGAAAACACCATCCGTGTGGAACTGGATGAGAGAAGTGAGGGAGTCGGGAAGAAGATCAGGGATGCTGAGTTGAAAAAGATACCCTATATTATTATTGTGGGTGATAAAGAAGAGGAAAATAAAAATATATCTTTCAGAATCCATAAAAAAGGTGACCAGGGAGCGGTAGAGCTGGACGAATTTTTGGAAAAGATAAAAGAGATAATCAGGGGAAAAAACCTTAATTATGAAATATAAGAAACCAAGAGCCAAAAAGAAACTTCATCAGATAAATGAAGAGATCAAAGCACCAAGAGTCAGGTTGATCGATGAGGACAAAAAGCAGTTGGGAGTGGTTCCTATAGCCAAAGCGTTAGAAGTGGCACAGGAAAAGGACCTGGATTTGGTGGCTATTTCGCCCACAGCCGATCCCCCGGTCTGCCGGCTGCTGGATTATGGGAAATACCTTTATTCTCTTCAGAAAAAGGCACATGAAGCACAAAAACTGCAGAGAAAGGTCCATCTAAAAGAAATTAAATTTACACCTGTTATCGGCGAACATGATATCGAAGTTAAATTAAAAAAAATAAAACAATTCCTTGAAGATGGGAATAAAGTTAAAATCACCATATGGTTGAGAGGAAGACAGAAGCGGAAACCCGAAATGTTAGGTGTTATGACCGATAAGATTATGAATATCTTAACAGAAATAGCCGAAATCGAATCCCCTCCAAAACAGGAAAAATGGAGCTGTCATATCCTTATAGGTAAGAAAAAAGGAGAAAAAGATGCCAAAACTAAAAACCCATAGGGGTGCGAAAAAAAGATTTAAATTTACTGCCAGTGGAAAAATTAAAAGAAATAAAGCCAATGCATCACATATTCTGACTAAAAAAACTCAGAAAAGAAAACGGAACCTCAGACAGTCCACGATTGTTGTAAAGGAAGAGTTTAAACGATTAAGGGATTTGCTTCCTTATTCGTAACCATTGGTAACAACAGGAGGAAAAATGCCAAGGGTAAAACGAGGAAATAGAAAATTAATTAGAAGAAAAAAAATATTAAAATTAGCCAAAGGATTTTTTGGGGCCAGAAGGAAAAATTACCGAAGTGCCAAAGAAGCGGTGGAAAAGTCCCTGGTTTATTCCTATAGAGATCGGAAAAACCGGAAAAGGGATTTCAGAACTCTGTGGAATGTAAGGATAAACGCCGCTGTTAGAGAACACGGTTTGAATTATTCGCGATTCATTAATGGCCTGAAAAAGTTGGATATTCGGTTGAACCGGAAAATCCTATCGAATTTAGCTGCATCAGAACCAGACGCATTTGGAAAAATTGTTGAAAAAGTAAAAACTGTTTTATGATTGATGAGCGGAATGGTGAGATTGAACAATTAAAGGCAGCTATTTTAGATGAAATAATACAGATTCAATCTCAAGAAAACAAAAACCTGAGATACTTGAGGGATAAGTATATCAGCAGGAAAAAGGAATTTTAATGGGAGCCGAAGGAATCTCTATATTGAGATCACTGGCATGAGAAGGATGTAAGGAGCGATATGCGATATGAACGTAGATGCATTAAATAAATTAGAAGAGAAAGTCAACAAAATGGTTAACAGTTTGAAATTATTAAAGGATGAGAATAAGAAACTCAAGGCAGAGCTTGAAGAGTTAAAGAAAGAGGCATCGCTGAGTACAGAGGAGCGAACCCGGATAAAAGAGAGAGTTGCTACATTAATTGAGTTGATAGATTCCATTGAAATTGAACAAGAATGATGGCTAAAGACATTGAAGTTCAGATACTGGGAAAGCATTTCAATTTTAGTATACCGGATAATATAAAAACCGACGATTTCATGGAAGTCGTTGATTATGTCGAAAGTAAATTTAAGAAAATAAAGAGTGACACCCAGGATCTGGATTCCTTTAAACTGGGATTATTGGTATCGATAAATATAGCAGAAGAGTTTTTTTCATTGAAGAAAGAGCATGAGAAATTAAAAGTTGTATTGGATCGTATCGATAATATGCTTTCGTATGCTGAAGAAGGGGAGCAGATCGCAATAAGTTTCACATCCTGATTAAAATTAAACATAAAAGGAGGAAACGATGAATGTTTTTTTAAATATATTGGTTTTTATAATAGGTGTATTAGCAGGCGTGGTGTTAACGTTTTTGTTTAAGAAAAAACTATTTGCTGGGGAGTACGAAAAAATAGAGAACATAAAGAAGGAATTGAAGGAAAAGAAAGAGAAGGATAATATAGAGTTTGAAGATCGCAAGAAACAGATGACCGTCGATTTGAAGGAAGAATATTCCAACTGGAAGAACGATTACAACAAGAAGCAGAGTCATAAGGCCAGTCGATTAAATGAAATGGAGCGCCGGCTTATTCAAAGGGAGGAGAACCTGGACAGGCGGTATATCAACCTTGATAACAAGGAAAAGGAGATAAAGAAAAAGGAAAAAGATTTGCATTACCAGGAAGAAGAATTGTCTGTGCTGAAATCCAAATTAAGCAGCATATATGAGGAACAGAAGGTAAAACTGGAGAAGATATCCGGCCTCACCACGCAGGAAGCCAAAGCGATGATCATTAAACAGTGTGAAAGTGACGCACGGCTGGAAGCGGCCCAGCGGCTAAAGAACATCGAGGATGAGTTAAAGGAAAAAAGTATAGGTATGGCCAGGAATATCGTATCCTCAGCCATTCAGCGAATCGCCAGTGAACATATCATTTCCTCCTCTGTTACTGTTATTGATCTGCCCAGTGATGAGATGAAGGGTCGCATCATTGGCAGGGAGGGTCGAAATATCCGGGCCCTGGAAAATGCTACGGAAGTTGATTTCATAGTGGATGATACACCAGAGGCCATTATCGTATCCTCCTTTGATCCCATTCGTCGTGAAATTGCCAAGAAGGCGCTGGAAACGCTGATTAACGATGGTCGAATCCATCCGGCTCGAATCGAGGAAATCGTTGAGAAAATCAAAGAAGATTTTAATAATTATTTAAAAGAAGTGGGCGAAAACACCGTTGTAGAATTAGGAATAAGGGATTTGAATCCCGACTTATTCTATTTTATCGGGAAATTAAAGTATCGAACCTCCTATGGTCAGAATGTGCTGCAGCATTCAATAGAAGTCTCAATGATCGCCGCCATTATGGCAAGGGAAATCGGCGCTAACGTCAATATAGCCAAACGAGCCGGATTACTGCATGATATCGGTAAATCCATCGACAGGGAGACCGAAGGTACCCATACTGAATTGTCCGTAGAATTGGTAAAGAAATACGGCGAATCTGAAAGAGTGCAGCAAGCCATTGCCTCTCATCACTTGGATGTTGATTTTACATCTGTTGAGGGTGTACTGGTGCAGGCCGCAGACAGCATGTCTGCTGCGCGTCCCGGGTCCAGGCGGGAGATATTTGAGACCTATATCAAACGACTGGAAAAACTGGAAGAAGTCAGCAAATCCTTTGGTGGTGTTCATAAAGCTTATGCTTTACGGGCGGGGCGAGAAGTCCGGGTCATTATCGATTCCAACGAGCTGGATGATAATAAGACCTTTCTGATGTCCAAGGACATTGCCAAAAAGATTCAAGCTGAGATGGAATACCCCGGTCAGATCAAAGTCACCGTAATTCGGGAAGTCAGGGCCACCGAATATGCCAAATAAATGGTTTCGAATTATTTTTGTCGGCGATGTAATGGGGAAGTACGGCCGGAGACTACTGGGAAAAGCCCTTCCCATGGTGAAAATTAAGTATGCACCTGATTTAGTCATTGCCAATGGGGAGAATTCAGCCGGGGGACTTGGAATCGTCCCAAAAACCGCATATGAGATCTTTGAAAGCGGCGTCGATATTATCACCAGTGGGAATCATGTATTTGATAAAAAAGAAGCCGTCAACCTATTGAAAGAAGATGAACGAATTATCAGACCCATCAATTTCCCCCCTTCAGCCCCTGGAGAGGGATGCACTCTTTTTAAAACCAAAGATAATGTGGAAGCCCTGGTGGTCAATCTTCAAGGTCGGGTTTTTATGGACCCTGTGGCGGATAATCCCTTTTTGGCAATGGATAAATTTCTAGAGAATAAGAAATATAAGATCATTTTTGTGGACTTCCATGCAGAAGCCACTGCCGAAAAGCAGGCCATGGGATTTTACCTGGATGGCCGGGTGAGCGCTGTGCTGGGAACCCATACCCATGTACAGACTGCTGATCTTAGAATCTTAAGTGATGGTACAGCGTATCAAACCGATGTTGGAATGACCGGCGCTCTCGATTCTATTATCGGGATGAAACGGGAACCGATCATTCAAAAATTTGTCACTGGTGTGAATCATCGCTTTGAAGTGGCTAAAAATAATTTGATTATGGATATTTCCATCCTTGACATTGATCCAATCACTGGTAGAGCAGCACATGTTGAACCCCTCAGACTCTTCGAATCCACGTACGAGGCGCAATTGAACTTTTAAGGACCTCGCATAGCGCACTGCGTATAGCGCCCAAACAGGGTCAAGTCCTGTCAGGGTGTCCGAGAATTCAAATTCTGCCATTTTTGGAAGGTTAAGAACCAGTAATATCAAGTAGGGAACTGGCATGCCTGTCCCCTGTGTTACAATTGACTATTTGTCATGTATAATATAAAAAAAATTAAAGTGTTAATGTTTTCGGAAGATAATTCGTATTATTAATATTAAGGAAAAACGAGAAGCCAGCAGCATGACGGACGAAGAAAGATTAATTATACGAAAGTGCCTCGATGGGAACCGGGAGGCTTTCGAAGTGCTGGTCAACCGGTACGAATCCCATGTAAAGACACTCGCCTGGAATATCACGGGAAATCCGGAAGAAGCCGTGGATGTTTCGCAAGAGGCGTTTTTACAGGCCTTCAAAAATCTACACTGCTTTGATCTCGATAAGAGCTTTAAAAGCTGGCTATTGGGCATCACAATTAAACGGGGCATTGATCGAGTACGAAAACAAAAGTCTTTCTTGAATTTTTTTAATCGTTACATTCAGGTCGTTCCAATGGAGAAAGTAAAAATAACAACCATTGAAGAGTCAGTGATCTTCCATCCCCTGTTAAAAAAGTTGAATGAAAGGGAACGTACAGTACTCACTTTGCAAATCAATGAGAATTATAGTGCCAGAGAGATTGGTAAAATATTGAATTGTTCGGAAAATGCTGTCCGCGTTACCCTCTTCAGGGCAAAGAAAAAATTAAAAAAGGAGCTGCTAAAAAACAGGGCAGCCCCTGGAAAAACAGCGAGGTATTACCATGAGCATGAGCAAGAAGTGTAAACTCTATAAATTCCTATTCCGGGTGTTACCCCTAAACACCTGGCAGGTCTGGTTAATGGATAAACATTTTTCCATATGCCCCCGGTGCAGGGAAGAAGTAGAAACCGATGAGGGGATTAAGCAACTCCTGGTTTCCCTGGAAGATTCAAACGCCTTGCCTGCCGTATGGCCGCGTCTCCAGGGGAAAATACAAGAAGAAGAACCCGTGAGACCTGTATCGAAACCGAAAAAGGGCCTCCCAGTTTTCCACAAATGGCAGTGGGCGGCAGTGGGAGTGGCTCTGCTTTTGATGATCTTTTTACTTCCTTTTTCCCTTCACTTTGACAAAGAGCCGATTGACACCTCGGGGACCGGGGGAATGGAAGAAAAAGAAGATGAACAAGTGGTGGTGGAATCTGTAAAAATCGACAGTCACGCTGCCAAAATTTATTTTTTTAACTCAAAAGACCCCAACAAGTTAATTGTCTGGGTAAAAAGATGAAAAAATCAAGGAGACGAGGAGGACAATATGCATGTCAAATGTGTTAAATTAGCGTTAATATTAATAGTCATTTTTTTGATGGTGGTTTTATCTTTATCTGGGACACCTGCATTTGCCGGGGAAAAGGGAGATATCCTGGTCCATTTAAGACTTTACGAGGGAAGCAGGGGCAATGAAATCTTAAGTTCAAGCGTTGTCTCTTCCTATTATTTGAAGCCCCTTTTTGTCAGCAGTATGGTTTCCGAGTTAAACATACGGGAAGAAGAAAATGAATTAAAACGGATATTTAATTTAACCAATATAAAACTGATGACCCGGACCCAATGGGGGTGGAAATACGGGGAACCTCGAAAACAATTCCGGATGGTGGTTTTAAATGGGCATGAATTCCTGGTTCAATTGACCATGGAAGGGAAAAAGAACGGTTTCAAAGTAGAAGTGATCGATAAAGGAGCAAAAAAACAGCAACCACTTTTGGAAACGAATATAGTACTGCCGGAGAAAAAATCAACAGTTTTCGGGTTTGAAGACTCGCTGCGAAAACCATTTTTTATTTGCCTGCAGAGGGAAGAGAATAAATCCATTATCGATGAAGAACCATCGCTCGTTTCCAATATCAGGCCCAAACTGGTGAAACGGGTAAGGCCTGAATACCCGGCAGCAGCATTAAAACACAAGATTCAAGGACAGGTCATCCTGGATGCCACCACCGATATGTACGGGAACGTACGCGACGTACATGTGGTGGATGGTGTACCGGAATTGAACAAAGCAGCCCTTGAGGCAGTCAAACAATGGAAATACGAACCCTTTGTATCGGACGGCAAACCCAGGGCTGTAAGGTTTACGGTTATCGTTCATTTTAACTTGCCGAAAGCTGTGGGGGAAAAACCGGGGGAAGAAATAGCATACACCGGTGAATTGATGGATTTCCATTTTGAAAATGCAGACCTTTACGATGTTTTGATATATATTATAAAGAAGATTCCGATAAATATTGTGGTTGACCCGGGAGTCAAAGGGAAATTATCCTGCAATTTGAAGCAGGTGCCCTGGGATCAGGCACTGGATTGGATGCTGCAACTGAATGGACTGGATATGATCTTTAAAGGCAATGTTCTCAGGGTCATGAAGGCAACGGATGCCAATAAAAGACTGAAAAAATCTGTGGCCTGGAAAAAATATACCGGTAAACTCATGAACTTTAAATTTAAAAAAGATAATTTAAAAGATGTGCTGGATTTTGTCATAAAGAGCGGTGGCCTGGAACCGGAGATTGAACCGGGAATTGAGGGTACTGTGACCGTTACCCTGTATAAGGTACCCTGGGACCAGGCATTGGACTGGTTATTACAGGTCAATTCATTGGATATGCGTTTGCAAGGAAAGGTTCTTAAAATTTTTAAACAAAAAAGGGTGTTAATGGAGGAGACTGAAGCAAAAGAATCGGCTGCCATTCCCAATATACTGCCCCTCAGGGGCTACTTGAAGGATGTATTCGGGTATCGGAAGGATTTTCGCACCCATAAAATGGAATTTCACAACGGCATCGATATTGCGGCCAAAATGGGAGCGGAAGTGGTGGCTCCGGCGGACGGCTATGTTTTGGCTGCCGAATCAAGGAAAGAGTATGGTAAATTGATAATTATCGATCACGGCTTCGGTTATACGACTCTCTACGGTGAATTGTCGGCCTTTAAAGTAAGGAAAGGGGATAGGGTCAAGCGCAATCAGGTGATTGGCCTGGTGGGCAACAGCGGCTCTAAAGGGGAACCCCATTTGCATTATGAAGTACGCTACAAGGATAAACCGCTCAATCCCATGACCGTAATCCGGGAAAAATGAGTGTTTTAGCGAGCGCAAAGGTGAGAGATGAGAGGTAGAGAGGTAGAGAGGTAGAGGGGTAGAGAGTTAGGCGCTGCGGGACATCTTCTGAGCATCTTTTGTTTACTACCCCTCTACCTCTCTACCCCTTTACCCCTTTTCAAAAACTGAATAGTTACTTTATTTTTTGTTGGAATTTTTCTTAATTTATAATATAATAAATACAGAAGCACAAAAATGTAAGATCCAGGAGTAGTAATAATGAAAAATAAGAAAATTTTCTTAACCTTTTTTGTTATTTTAAGCTTATTTTCAATTTCAAACCTTTACAGCCAGCAGACCTATCGATTGGAAGCACCCGCATATAGAATTGAAGCGACCGGAGATGGATATCATAGGATATTAATCAACGGGTATTATTCTTACGCAATACCTGGTTATCCGGATTTACCCTCCAGGATTTTTCGTGTGGCAGTTCCGCCCTCGATTGATCCAAACAGTATAAACGTAAACTATTCCATAAAAAAAACGGAGTATCTTGGAATATATAACATCAAAGAAATACCTGCCATGCGAACCTGGGTAGATGGGAAATATATTACTGGAAATAAAGCCGATATATACACGGAAGATTACTTTTTCCCTGGGGACTGTATTGAATATATGGGGTTTTCTCAAATGAGAAAATGGAGAATCGTTGCATTTAAATATACACCGTTTCAATACAATCCGGTTTCAAACGAGCTAAGATTTGTTTCCGAAGTTTATGTAACCATCGATTACCAGACAGAATACAATAGCAGCGCAATAGAATTTGAATTTCATGATTCAGTTATGGATAAAAGAGCAAGGGAATTCCTTCTGAATTACCGGGAGAGTATCGGATGGTATAAACCCGTAAGAGACTATGGACCGTCAGTGACTTATGATTATGTTATTATTACCACCAATGCCATAGAGAGCAGCAGCACGAAATTGGGTGATTTTGTGACTTACTTGAGCAGTATGGGATTTTCCCCATTGGTCATCACTGAGGATGAATATGGGGGATTAACCGGACAGGCACCAAACGGAACAGCGGAAAAAATAAGAAAATGGCTGCAGGATAATTATACAGCCTATGGCATAGCGTACGTATTATTAATAGGAAACCCTGACCCGGATGATCCAGAAGACGCAGAAGATTCAGTAGGAGATGTACCCATGAAGATGTGCTGGCCCAGGAGAAATGAAAGTTCTTATAAAGAATCTCCTACTGACTATTTTTTTGCCGATCTTACCGGGAACTGGGACCTGGATGGCGATTTATATTTTGGTGAGTATGGGGACGATACCGGTACCGGAGGCGTTGATTTTGTCAATGAAGTTTATGTTGGGAGGATTCCCGTCTATTCCGGGGTTGCTAACCTGGATTCCGTACTAACCAAAACCGTCAATTATGGCACTTCAAGCAGTACATCCTGGAGGAAGAGTGCACTATTGCCCATGAGTTTTGCCGATTCAACCACAGACGGGGCCTACCTGGGTGAGGCCATGAAAAACAATTACCTCACATCCAGCGGCTATTCCACCTGGACCATGTATATGCAGGGCAGCCTGTGCGCAGCAGGAGATTCAAGTTTCTCCAGCAACCAGGAGCTTGTGGATGGTGCCACAAAAACGCGTTGGATGAATAACGATTACGGTATGGTCTGGTGGTGGGGACATGGAAGCACCACGCAAGCATACCTGGGATTCGAGGGATGCGGGTGGGGCACCATTATGTATTATACCGATGCACCTTCATTGGACGATTTTCATCCCTCTTTTGTCTACCAGTGCTCCTGCAACAATGGCAAACCGGAAAGTGCATACAACCTGGGTACTGCCCTGCTCTACAATGGGGCCATTGGAACGGTAAGTGCCAGCAGGGTTTCCTGGTATGCTGTTGCCTCCTGGGGTACATGGTTGAAATACTATTGCGACAATGCCAGTATCGGGTATTATTATGGATATGAGTTGTCGTCCAATGAAAAGGATGCGGGAACAGCGCTGTATGATGTGAAAAGCGATATGGGGGTCCATCGTTACTCCTATTGGGATGGGTGCCATATTATGAATTTATATGATTTCAACCTCTATGGTGACCCCTCCGCCACGATTGTAGAACGAAAAACCATATTAGTCACCTCCCCTGACGGCGGAGAGAGCTGGGAAGCCGGTTCTTCTCATGAAATCACCTGGACCAGCACCGGGACTGTTGGTGACGTGAAAATCGAATATTCCACCAATAGTGGAGGTTCCTGGACCGATATCATAACATCCACAGCCAATGACGGCATTTATAATTGGACAGTACCTGACGACCTGTCCGAGACGTGCCTGGTCCGGGTCAGTGAGATTGGCGGTGGTCCTCTGGATGTTAGTGATAATGTCTTTACAATAGTTGCAACGCCTTCTATCACAGTTATTTCCCCAAACGGCGGCGAGGAGTGGGCTGTTGGCTCGTCACATAATATCACATGGACCAGCATCGGAACCGTAGGAAACGTAAAAATCGAATATTCCACCAATAATGGGGGCTCCTGGATAGATGTGGTGGCATCTACGGACAATGATGGTAGTTATGATTGGACAATACCGAATGCCCCGTCGGATAATTGCCTGATCCGAGTCAGTGAAACCGACGGTGACCCCACAGATGTCAGTGATACTGTGTTTTTTATATATATACCGCCATCTATTACAGTCACTTCTCCCAACGGCGACGAAAATTGGCCTGCTGGTTCGATGCATGATATCACATGGACCAGTACCGGAACCGTGGGTGACGTAAAAATAGAATATTCCATCAATAACGGCAGCTCATGGACAGATATTATAGAATCGACAATAAACGACGGTATTTTTAGCTGGACAGTACCCAACACCCAGTCCGATGTTTGCCTGGTTCGGGTGAGTGAAACCGACGGGGATCCGTCGGATGTCAGCGATGCCGTGTTTTCTATATATGTGCCACCTTCTATTATTGTTACCTCCCCCAATGGCGGCGAAAACTGGCAGGTGGGCTCTTCTCAATATATCACCTGGACCAGTTCCGGAACCGTGGGTAATGTGAAAATCGAATATTCCATCAGTAACGGCAGCTCCTGGACGGATATCGTAATATCCACCCCTAATGACGGCAGCTATAACTGGATCGTACCGGATAACACCTCTGGAAATTGCCTTGTGCGCGTTAGTGAAACTGACGACGATCCCTCAGATGTCAGCGATGCTGTGTTTTCAATTGTTATTCCTTCTTCTATCACTGTGACATCTCCCAACGGTGGGGAAAACTGGGAAGTAGGCTCTTCTTATAATATAACCTGGACCTCTACCGGGACCGTTGGCAATCTAATGATCCACTATTCCTTTAACGGCGGGAACTCCTGGAGCAATATTGTAAAGTCAACGGAAAATGACGGCAGCTACAACTGGACAGTGCCGGATACCCCGTCAGGAAATTGCCTGGTACGGATCAGCGAGAAGGGTGAAGATAGTTATCCTTCAGATATTAGTGACGCTGTGTTTTCAATCATATCACCCTTACCCACCATAACAGTCACTTCCCCCAATGGCAGGGAAAGCTTAACCATGGGTTCGATCCATGAAATAACCTGGATCCATACAGGAACCATTGGAAATGTATTCATTGAATACTCCACAGATAGTGGAGCCACCTGGAAAGGGATTGTGAATGCCACTGAAAACGACGGCAGTTTCAATTGGACCGTACCCGAAAATCCGTCAGACCACTGCCTGGTGAGAATTAAGAAAAGTGAGGGAGAAGGATATCCGTCAGATATCAGTAATGGAGCATTCTCAATAATTCCACCCCAGGAGATCACAATCACCTATCCCAATGGTGGAGAAACCTTAATTTCAGGCTTAATATATGAGATAACCTGGATCGGTTCCAATACCATTAACAATGTGAAAATCGAATATTCCACAAATGGCGGCACCTCATGGACAGATATCATTGGCTCTACCCCCAATGACGGCAGTTATGAGTGGGCAATTCCCAACGTACCGGAAAACCCATCGGAAAATTGCCTGATTCGGGTCAGTGATACCGATGGGGACCCCACAGATGTCAGTGATACCTTGTTTTCAATTGTTTGGCCGTCTTCGATCACAATCACCTCCCCTAACGGCGGCGAGAGCCTTGAAGCTGGTTCTTCTCATGATATCACCTGGACCAGTACAGGAACAGTCGGCAATGTGACCATTGAATATTCCATAAACAGTGGTGCCTCCTGGATTCCTATTGTGAAATCCACAGGAAATAACGGCATCTATAATTGGGTAGTCCCGGGGAATCCATCAGACAATTGCCAGGTACGCATCAGGGAAAGCGATGGAGATGGAGGACCGTGGGATATTAGTGATGCAGAATTCTCAATTACTACGACATCATATGCAGCGATTACAGTCATCTCTCCCAATGGTGGAGAAATCCTATATACAGGTTCGACCTATGAAATAAGCTGGACCAGTATCGGGGTAGTGGGAAATGTAAACATTGAATATTCAACAAACAATGGAACTTCCTGGGCAGAAATCGTCGAATCCACGTCCAATGACGGCTTATATGAATGGACAGTACCGGATGATCCATCGGTTGATTGCTTAATTCGTATTAGTGAGACCGACGGCGATCCTTCACCTGTCAGCGATGATAGTGACGCTGCATTTGAAATAACAACGGATACGGAACCTACCATTACCGTCACCTCTCCCAATGGCGGCGAAAATTTAACCATCGGTTCGACACATGATATCACCTGGACCAGTACCGGGACAATCGATAATGTAATCATTGAATATTCTACTGATGAAGGGAATGCCTGGACAAATATCGAAACATCCGCCGTCAATAACGGCAGTTACAATTGGACAATCCCGGATACGCCGTCAGATCATTGCCTGGTGCGAATCAGCGATGTCGATGAGGATACAGGCCTGTGGGATGTCAGTGACATGGTATTTTCAATCGCAGCATCTACCTCTGCAACACTAACAGTTACTTCTCCTAATCGCGGGGAGAGCCTGGTTGTAGAATCGATACATGAGATAACCTGGACCAGTACGGGCGAAATTGAGAATGTAAAGATGGAATATTCCGCCGATAACGGCACAACCTGGATAGAGATAATAAAATCCGTGTTCAATAACGGCAGCTATGAGTGGGTAGTCCCGGATGATCCATCCAATGACTGCCTGGTCCGAATCAGTGGCGCCGATACAGATGACGCTCCATGGGATGTAAGTGATGTCGTATTTTCAATCGTATCCGGTACAACCAATTGTGGGGAGACCTGGATAACGGCCAACTATTCCGGCAGTACCCTTACATTTGTAACTTATGCAAGTTCCAAGTTTGCGGCCGTTGGAAATGGTGGAACCATTATGACCAGCTCAAATGGAATTACGTGGACACTTCGATCTTCCGGTACAAATGAAAACCTCCATGGAATTGCTTATGGAGGCAATACGTTTGCAGCAGTTGGTGATAATGGGGTTATATTGACCAGCCCGGATGGAGTAACCTGGGAAACCCAACCGTCCAATACATCTTTAGACCTTCGCGGTATCGCTTATGGAGTGGAAAATTTTGTTGCAGTTGGTGTTGAAGGAGTGATATTGAGCAGTTCCGATGGGATAACCTGGGAAACTCAATCTGCCGGTACCACCAATGATTTGTTGGGGATTACCTATGGGGTTGGTAAGTTTGTGGCAGTGGGCAATTCAGGGACGATCTTGACAAGTTCGGATGGGGTAAACTGGACCAAACGCTCTGGTGGGACAACAAAAACACTGAATGGTATCGCCTATGGGGGCGATCAATTTGTGGCAGTTGGCGCCGAAGGTGTGATATTGACCAGTTCAAACGGAACCAGTTGGACCAGTAGAGCCTCAATAATGACTATCGATTTTTTTAATGCTGTCTATGGTAACTCTACATATGTTATTGTGGGCAAAGATGGTAAAATTTCAACAAGTGCCGATGGTATCGAATGGACCAGCCGTTCTTCCGGTTTGAGAAATGATCTTTTTGGCATTGGTTTCGGTAATTCACGATTTGTTGCTGTTGGAGCAGGGACTGTTTTATACAGCCTCTGTCAGTAACAGGGCGGGTCATTTTGGTAAGAGTTGAGAAGGGAACCAATCTTTTCAACTCATTCGAGATACTAAATCTCTTTTTTTTCGTGTTTTTCGCGGGCAGCTTAGTTGTGATGTTTAAAAGGAGAGATAAATGTTTTTAAATATTTATAAATATTTAAATCTGGAAATCCCCTCTAATTCAACATTTGAAAAAAAAATGTTAAACTATTATAAGATTTAAACAAAAATTTGAAAATAGTGTTATCTTAATAATGTAAAAAGTTTTTTAAAAAGTCTTTCCTATAATTATAATGCTTTTTACACTATACGCAACGTTTTATAGAGAGGAAATAAAATGGAGGCAAAATCAAATATCAAAAAAAAGAGAGTCTCAATTGTTTTGTCAATTCTTTCTGGTGCGTTAGCTTTTACATTTATATCACACTTCCTGGTACAGGTAATGGCTCCTGGTGTTCATGCGGAGATGGACAGGGAACGCTCACAAAATGAAGATAGTCTGAACATCCCTGGATATGCAGAAGGCGAAGTTCTGGTAACGTTTAAGAAAGGGGTGAGTTTTTCAACAGTTAATAATATAGTTGATGCTCTATCCATCAATATAGAGAGGCATTTTGGTGCGATTTCCAGGATAAGAGACCAGGTCTATGTGCATTTGAAGTCGGAAACAAAAACCACCTGGCAAATGCTGGAAGCATTGAGAAACCATCCGGATGTATCGGATGTTTCGCCAAACTATATACTGTATGCCGATACCACAATCCCCAATGATCCGAGATTCAACGAACTATGGGGGTTTCACAACACGGGTCAGACAGGTGGAACAGCGGATGTGGATATTGATGCACCTGAAGCCTGGGAAAAAACCACGGCTTCTTCGGATGTGATTGTAGCAGTCATCGACACCGGCGTCGATTATAATCATCCGGACCTGGCGGCAAACATCTGGGTGAATCCCTTTGAAATCATAGATGGCGTGGATAATGATGGAAATGGTTATATCGATGATATTCACGGCATCAATGCTATCACAGGCAGCGGAGAGCCCATGGATGATAACGGCCACGGCACCCACTGCTCTGGCACCATCGGAGCCGTTGGTAATAATGGTCTGGGCGTTGTGGGTGTAAACTGGAGTGTAACGATAATGGGGACCAAGTTTTTAAACGCAAATGGTTCGGGTTCGACATCGAATGCAATTACCTGTATCGATTATATTATTGAAGAGAAGATTACCTATGGTCAGAATATTGTGGGTATTAATGCTTCCTGGGGAGGTGGAGGTTATAGCCAGAGTCTGAAGGATGCCATCGATGCAGCAGGAACTGCTGGTATTGTTTTCTGTGCGTCTGCCGGAAATAGTGGCACCAATAATGATACTTCACCCCATTATCCGTCTTCATATACCTGTTCCAATATTATTGCAGTTACCGCAGTTGATCATGACGGTAACCAGTATTACAATTATGGTCTCACCAGCGTAGACCTTGGTGCCCCTGGGAGGTCGATTTTAAGTACACTCCACTGCGTCTATACACCTCAGCCAGGAGACATTTTCTTTGATGATATGGAGAGTGGAGGGAATTTATGGACCCACGGCGGTACACTCGATTCCTGGGGTATTACCAATGCAGCCTCAGGCGGTTTAGAGAATTACTGGTGGGATATGTCATACGGTGATTTCTGGAGTGACAGCCCGGGTGTGGGTTATGTTCACAATGTAGACAATTGGCTGGCAACTGCCAACGATATCGACCTTTCATCCTTTGTCGGTCAAACCGTGTACCTGGGTTTTGACGGTGGGTTTCAAATGGACTATTTTGCAAGCAATGATACAGCCGTGGTCGAAATATCCAATGACAGTGGAAGCAACTGGACTATCCTTGCCAATTTGAAGACACTTTATTACGGTTATGGCTGCTACTATTTAAAACAGGTCTATGTCATTCCGGATGCTTATAAAACCGCACAATTCAGGTTTCGATTCCATATCACATCTGATGATACAGACTATTCCTACTATGGCTTCAAGAACAAAGGCTGGATTATCGATAATATCGGCATTGGAACCGACGTGACGTGTGGCTATGGCAGCAAAAATGGAACCTCTATGGCGACGCCTCATGTAACGGGGGCCGTGGCATTTATTGCCGATTACTACCCTTCGGATAGCACAACAGAAAGAATTGCAAGGATTCTCGATAATGTCGTTCCCCTTCCATCACTGGACGGATTATGTGTGACCGGTGGGATGCTCAATCTGGATTTAGCCCTGGGAGCACCAAGCATTACCGTTACCTCTCCAGATGGCGGTGAGTATTGGGAAATCGGTTCAACACAAACGATAACCTGGTCCAGCATTGGAGCTATTGAGAATGTAAAAATTGAATATTCCATTGATAACGGGACTTCCTGGGCAGAAATCATCGCATCCACATCCAATGACGGCAGTTATGAGTGGACAGTACCGGATAATCCGTCGGACAATTGCCTCATCCGGGTCAGCGATACCAACGGTGAACCCTCGGATGTCAGTGACGCAGTGTTTTTTATAGTTACGCCAGCTTCTATCACAATAACAACTCCAAATGGTGGTGAGAGCTGGGCAGTTGGCTCATATCATAACATCACCTGGACCAGCTCCGGAACCGTGGGTAATGTAAAAATCGAATATTCGACCGATAATGGCAGCTCATGGATAAATATTGCAGCATCTACAGCCAATGACGGTAGTTATAATTGGACAATACCGGATAATCCGTCAGATAATTGCCTGGTCCGGGTCACTGACACCGATGACTATCCCTCAGATGTCAGCGATGCCATGTTTTTTATTGTTACTCCTTCCATTACTCTCATCTCCCCCAACGGCGGTGAAAACTGGGGAGTAGGCCATTCGCATAATATTACCTGGACCAGTACCGGAATTGCTGGGAACATAAAACTCGAATACTCTGTTAATAACGGCTCCCGCTGGATAGAGATCGTCTCTTCCACCACCAATGACAGTAGTTATGACTGGCTAATACCGGATAATCCTTCGGAAAGCTGCCGGGTCCGGGTCAGTGAAATCGACGGCCCCCTTTCAGACCAGAGTGACGACGTGTTTTCTATCTCAGTTTTTCCTACTATCACGGTCACCTCTCCCAATGGGGGTGAAAACCTGGAAGCCGGTTCTTTTCATAATATTACCTGGACCAGTACCGGGAGTGTGGGTGATGTAAAAATAGAATATTCCACCCCTGACAGACCCTGGATGGAAATTGTTGCAGCAACTCCCAATGACGGGAAATACAAGTGGACAGTACCCGAAACCGCATCGGAGAGCTGCCGGGTGCGGGTCAGTGAAATCGACGGCGAGCCTTCCGATGTCAGTGATGCCGTGTTTACCATTTTTATTACCCCCTCTGTCACCGTTACGTCCCCCAATGGGGGCGAACATTTGGAATCCGGTTCTTATCACAATATTACCTGGATCAGCAAAGGAGAATGCGGGGATGTAAGAATTCGATATTCCACTAATAATGGCGGTTCCTGGGAATATATTGTATACTACACCGACAATGACGGCAGTTATTCCTGGAAAGTACCGGACACACCGTCCTCCAATTGCCTGGTCCAGATCAATGACACTGACGGTTATCCCTTAGATGTCAGTGATGCCGTGTTTTCAATACATTCACAAACCTTTATCGCTGTTACTTCACCCAATGGCGGCGAAAACTGGGAGGCAGGCTCTTTGTTCAATATTACATGGACCAGCACCGCCGGCGTGGGCAATGTGAAAATCGAATATTCCACCGATAATGGAAGCTCCTGGACAACTATCGCCGCATCCACAGCCAATGACGGCAGTCACCCCTGGACAATCCCCGAAACACCATCCTCCAATTGCCTGGTCAGGATCAGTGAGATCGACGGCGATCCATCAGACACCAGCGATGCTGTGTTTTTTATTCATTCACAACCCTTTATCATTGTCACCTCCCCTAACGGCAGCGAAAACTGGGAAGTAGGCTCTGTGCACAATATTACCTGGACCAGTACCTCAAGTGTGGGCAATGTGAAAATAGAATATTCCATCGATAACGGCAGCGTATGGAGAACTCTTGTCACATCCACAGCGAATGACGGCAGTTACTCCTGGACAATACCCAATACCCCTTCTTCCGACTGCCTGGTTAGAGTTATCGAAACCGACGGCAGCCCTTCGGATGTGTGTGATGCCGTGTTTTCAGTCGTTTATCCACCTTCTGTTACAGTTATCTCTCCCAACGGAGGCGAAGAATGGATGGTGGGTTCTTCTTACAATATTACCTGGACCAGTATTGGACCAGTGGGCAATGTGAAAATCGAATATTCCACCGACAATGGCGGTTCATGGGTGGATATCACAGCTTCCACAACCAATGACGGCAGTCACTCCTGGACAGTGCCAAATAGTCCGTCGGAGAATTGCCTCATCCGGGTCAGTGATACCGACGGCGAGCCTTCGGATGTTAGCAATGCTGTTTTTGCAATCGTCGCCGAACAGCAAAATACCATTACAGTCACCTCACCCAATGGCGGCGAGGTCATAGAAACCGGTTTTTCCCATAATATCACCTGGACCACCTCCGGGCCCATTGGCAACCTGTCCATCCAATATTCCACCAACGGCGGCAGCTCCTGGGCAACTATTGTGGAATCCACTGAAAATGACGGCAGTTTCAATTGGATCGTACCCGGTGAAGACTCACAGAATTGCCTGGTACGAATCGCTGTTAAAGATAAAGATAATCCCTCAGATACCAGTGACGCTGTGTTTTCAATCATTTCACCCACCATCACAGTCATATCACCCAACGGCGGGGAAAGTTTAACCATTGGTTCCATCCATGAAATCACCTGGACCAGTACAGGCACCATAGGTGATATATCCATTGATTATTCCACCGACAATGGAACCTCCTGGACCGTTATCGTGGAATCCACCGAAAATGACGGCAGTTACCATTGGACCGTACCTGATGAGCCATCGGATAATTGCCTGGTGCGAATCAGGGAAAACGATGATGATACAAGCCCCCTGGATACCAGTAACGAAACATTCTCAATCATTCCCTGGTCAACACCAGTAATCACAGTCATTTATCCCAACGGTGACGAAACTTTATACTCCGGGTTCATCCAGGAGATAACCTGGACCGGTTCCGAAACCATCGATTATGTGGTAATCGAATATTCTATTGACAACGGCACCACCTGGACTGAAATCATTGCATCCACCGCCAATGACGGCAGTTTCGAGTGGACAGTCCCGGAAAGCCCTTCTGATGAGTGCCTCATTCGGATCAGTGATACCAGCGGTGAGCCTTCGGATGTCAGCGATGCTGTTTTTTCAATTGCTTTACCATCCTCTATCACCGTAACATCCCCCAATGGTGGAGAAGCCTTATATGCAGGTTCAATACATATGATAACCTGGACCACCACCGGGACAGTGGGAAATGTGACCATTGATTATTCCATAAACAGTGGTGCCTCCTGGAATAACATTGTGACATCCACAGAAAATGACGGCATTTATCATTGGACAGTCCCGGGGAATCCGTCGGACCACTGCCTGGTGCGGATCAGGGAAAATGAGGGCGATACCTCCCCGTGGGATGTGAGTGACGCTGAATTTTCCATCGATGCATCCTCATATACGTCCATCACTGTCATTTCCCCCAATGGTGGGGAGATTTTATACGAGGGTTCCACTTTTGAAATTACCTGGGGCAGTACCGGGATTATCGATGATGTGAAAATTGGATATTCCACCGATAACGGTTCTTCCTGGACGGAAATCGTCGCATCCACTGTCAATGACGGAACTCACGCCTGGACAGTACCAGATACCCCGTCGGCCGATTGCCTGGTCCGGGTTAGTGAAACCCTTGGAAATCCGTCACCTGTTAGCGATGAAAGTGATACCGTGTTTGAAATATCTTCTGAAACCGAACCTACTATCACTGTCATTTCTCCCAATGGCGGAGAAATGTTAACCGTGGGTGCGACATATGATATCACCTGGTCCAGTACCGGATCCATCGATGATGTAATCATTGAATATTCCACTGACAATGGAAGTTCCTGGGAAACCATCGAGATATCTACAGCCAATGACGGCAGTTACAATTGGACAGTCCCGGGTACACCATTAGATATCAGCGAAGATTGCCTGGTGAGGATCAGTGGAGTCGATGGCGATTTAGTCCCATCGGATGTGAGTGACGCCGTATTTTCCATAACAGAGCCCACTTCTCCTGCCATCACGGTTACGTCTCCCAATGGCGGAGAAAACTTAATGGTCGGTCTGATACATGAGATCACCTGGACCAGTACCGGTGAGATAGAAACGGTTATGATTGAATATTCTGCAGACAATGGTGTCTCCTGGGAAATGGTTGCCACATCCACTCCCAATGAAGGCAGTTATGAATGGACCGTTCCGGATAATCTGTCAGATGACTGCCGGGTACGAATCACGGGAGAGGATAGTGATAACAGCCCGTCGGATACCAGTGATGCAGCATTCTCAATTATTCCCTGGTCACCCCAGATCACAGTTACTTATCCCAACGGTGGTGAGGTTTTTTATGCAGGTAAATGGCAGGAGACAACCTGGACCAGTCCCACAACCATTGCTAATGTAAAAATCGAATATTCTATTGACAATGGTGCCACGTGGAATGGAATTATCACCTCCACTGTCAACGACGGCCATCATAAATTTATTGTGCCGGAAAATCCTTCGGAAACATGCCTCATCCGGGTTAGTGATACGGATGGGGAACTCTCGGATATCAGCGATGCAGTGTTTGCCATCGAACCCGATATATACAAATGTGGTTACATAGGATTTGCATATGGGGGTTTAGACCCAATTCCGTGGGTTGAAATCACCTTTGTGAGTGAAGACGGTACTTTTACAAGGAGGACGATAACAAATGGAAGCGGATATTACGTGATTCCTTTACCGCCGCAGAGATATGTTGTTACTGCTGTCCACCCGGATTACCATCCTTATTCCAGCGCTCCTGGTTTCTTTGTCGTAACCGGGAACGGTTATCAAACCGGGAACTTTTTTTTAACTAGAAAGTAGGGGAAAGGTATTATTTGGCTCTCCTTTTTTTTGATTGCAAATTTGTCATTTCTGTGTATAATCAGTATGTCATGTTAAATGATAATTCTATTTTGAGAGGCAAATGGATAATTAAGTACAGTAACAGTGAATTTGAATACCGCGAGATATTGGGAATTTTAAAGGAAATCCATGAACGACTGGACGAGAATCAAAGGAGTGCAGCCTACAAACAGGTAGTATTTGATAAGAATTTTAAACAGGGTTTTCGTTTTGAATGTGGGAATAAGACGGAAACGCTATTCCATGACTCTACGGATGATATCAAATTAAATGCCGATGATTTGAAAAATATCCTCCAGGCCTTTCCAGTGCTGATGAGTGATAAACGGTGGGAAACCATTCATTTCACCTCGGCTTCCCTGTTTCTCGGCTCTGCTCTGACCAATGCTGGTTTTAATGTATCGACTCAGAAAATCATCATGCCCATGACAGTGATTGATGGCTCGCTAACAGCGGTGGACATGGTGGGTTTCACTTTATTTGAAGACCTTTTTAAGGAGACAAGGAAATTCTTAGATCAACTGGGAAAAACAACATACAAAGGCCTGCTGGCAGCAGGGGGTCCTTTGATTACACTCAATCCCTTAAAAAGCGCCTGGCATCTGCCGGAACTTAACCTGCTGGTAAGAGGAGAAGCGGAATTTGTATTACCTCGCCTTCTCAAAGCAATCAATAACAATGATTTGGCTGCACTGTTGGAAGCCAAAGGATTTTTATTTCAGACAAAAGGTATCATTATTATCTCGGATTTGAATCATATCAACAGGCCGGAAGATTTGACTGGTTTTCAATTTAACCTGGATTTTTTAGAGGAAAAGCACCTGGAAAATGGCCTTGAAATCAATCTCTCCAGGGGCTGCAGCAGGGGTTGTATTTTTTGTTCCCATGTGCAGGGCCGCTCCTTACGTCAATTACCTCCAGAAACCTTTAACCAATTGCTGACTACCTTTTCAAATAAAATCGACGTAATTGACAAAACAAAAGTTTTTGGAAGTCCAGAAACCTTTTTACAAAAAGGTTTCTGGCCGCCGGAGGCAGTAGGATCGAGAGTCCTTAACATCAACGATGACGATATATTACAGGATATCGATTACGCGAAAACCATTTTTTGCTTGATTAAAAAAAATAATTTTAAATTGTGGGGGATCCAAACCTCTCTCAACTCCTTTTTTAAAGCAGACCATACCATTGATCATAAAGTCCTCGATACCATTGCGGAAAAGACCCTCTACGTTGAAAACAATCCCCTTACCTGGTCTGGAACAGACGCCTTTTTACAGGTGAGGGGACAGAGGTTGGGAAAATGGATTCCCGCGGAAGCGCAGATATTGGAACTGATAGAAGCATTTGAAGAGAGGGAGATACGCCATTATCACTACTGGATCAGCAGTGACTATCGTTCCACCTGGGAAGAATTTGTCCGTGAATTTCGTTTTATTTACCGTCTTTTTACCCATTATAAACGTTTCGGCCTCCTTGCCCATTCGCCCTTCCTGGTTCCTTACAGCACAACCCCTTTGTACAGGCTGTTGATCAGATCCTCTGAACTGAAAGTCAGGGTAAAATACAAACAAATATTAAAAGCGGAGAAAGAAATGTTCCGGTTCCCGTTGGTGGAACGGGTGGAAACCGCGTACCCGCATCTTAATCGGTTACTGAATAATGAGAAGTTGGGCAATCGAATGGGATTTTTTGATTATTTAAAGGAGAAAGATTATTTAAATGCCTTTATAACCATCTACGATTTTTTAAAAAAGGAAAGGTTATCTTTTGAATCTAGTAATAGTACTGAAACTGAAAGCCTGGTAAAAACCGAAAGAGAGATAGACGCCTTCATCTCTACTATTATTTAGCCACGGACGAACACGGAGGGAAAAAGGTATTATTTTCTTGTTTGGCCCCCTTTTTTTAAATAGAATTTAAAAATAGCTCAACATTAAACATTCTTTTTAGATTAAATAAATTAAGTTACAAAAATTAGATATACACTTATCAAAGGAATTTCAAAAATGATTAATCTATTTATTGCATTGTTTTCAATTTAAAAAGAGAGGGAGAGAAAAAATAGATAAAGAGACCCGCAATCTTATTCGGCAGATGTCCCAAGAGAATCCAACATGGAGAGCGCCTCGAATCCACGGTGAACTTTTGAAATTGGGATATGATGTATCGGAACAAACGGTTTCAAGGTATTTATCAAAAAAAGAACCGGATGTTGGAAAAATAAAGAAATGGCTGGCTTTTTTAAACAATCATAGGAAAGGTATTGCTGCAATGGATTTTTTTATTGTACCTACTCTTTTCTTTAAAAGGCTGTACTGTTTCTTTATTATCCATCACGATAAAAGGAAGATATTACATTTTAATGTAACTTTTCATCCAACAGCCGACTGGGTGATTCAACAATTGAGACGTGCTTTTTCAATGAATCTTTTACCTCGTTATATGATCTTTGACAGGGATTCTATATTCTCTTCTTTAGTTAAAGAGACCATAAAAGGAATGGGAATCGAACCCGTAAGAACTTCATACAGAAGCCCCTGGCAGAATGGAGTTGCGGAACGTTGGATAGGAAGTTGCAGAAGAGAATTACTTGATCATGTGATAATACTCAATAGGAATCATCTATATAAATTACTTGAGGAATACGTTGAATATTATAACAAAGATCGAACGCATTACAGCCTTGATAAAGAACCACCTTCCGGTCGTCCGGTTCTTAAAAGGAATTCGGACGAAGATAACGTGATTGCACTTCCTCGTGTCAGCGGCTTGCATCACAAGTATACCTGGAAAAAAACTGCCTGAATTGGCAAAACCTCAATAATCGCCTATCCAATAAAATCAGGAAGCATTTTACACATTTTATTAATTTTGTCGCATTTTATATGAAAAGTTCCTGATTTCTCCACTAAAATCTTAAACCGATTTGTCAAAATTCAATCAATTGACTCAAATTCTCATCCAATTTCCACCCGGATGGAATTTTGGCGAGCGACAGCCAAACGAAGCGGACTTCCCGCCGCTCAAACCCATCTAGCCCTCAAGCCTTTTTTCTTTTGACGATGATTCCGTAACTGGTTTTAGCAGCTAAAAGATAAAATTTATTCCTTTTTTTAACCATAATTTTAAAAATTTACGACATACATTATTGCCGAGAGACAACATTCTTGATTTTTCCATTCTTTAAGTAACAAAGAACACTCAATAAGACAAAATAAAAAACCAGATCAGATCTTATAAAAAAGTAGTTAAGATATTCTAGAATAACACTTCTGCTTTCAAAATGAGTAAAAACAATATCTATTCTTAACAAAGCAGCAATAAAAGGAAATGAGATTGCCCAGACTATTAGTTTCTTTTTACAGCTACTCATTGTAAGCAGTACAAATGCCAAAACAAAAACAAAAAAACTATACAAAATAGTAGCCTTGACAACCGTCTCTGGATATGGAATTAGAATATCGGGTGCATCATAGAAATAGAAAACATTCTGGAAAATACTTAAAGCAAAATATGATGAGAATATTAGATTTATCATGTCATTCAAACAGACCTTTTTCCATTTCAAAAGAAGTAACAAAATGATAATAACAAATAAAGTAATTATATATGCTTCAGCTCTCTTTATAAACGTTTTATTCATGAATACATAGTTGGACAGATAACTTGATTTCATCCATTCTCTTGTGGTATAGGAAAAATTGATTAATATTAGAATCAATGATAGAGTCCCTCCAAAGCCAAGCCAAACATAATAAAACTTATATTTCCACAATTTTAGTAGATTGATAACAAGTAGCACAGCAATTATTGAAAATATTAACACACTGTGATTTGTAGGAAACGAAAGGCAATGATTATTACCTTCTATCAAATCAAAAAAATCTAGATAATAATACAATAGCGGCATTCCTTTATCATAAAAACCTCTTATCAGATAATTCGAAACAACAAAAAAGTAGGGCAGCAAAGCCAAAAGTAGATCTGCTTCTTTACTTAGCTTTTTTTTCTCCATAAAACATTCCTAATTCATTAGTGACTAGTTCTTATTTTACCATCTTCAGCCAACCCGACAATAAGTCGGAAGAAATTTTCGAAAAGAATAGCTAATTCTGCATTGATACTTCTATGTGAGCCTTCTTTTTGCTTGTGTCCTATTAAATAAGCATAAGCATGACCCAATTCATGAATAAGTATACAATATATATCAATAGGAATCATATCGCTTTTAAACAGTTTACTAAACCCTGTGGCAGTTGTACCTTCACGTTGAATTCTTCTTTCTCCAGGTAACAATTCAGCTTTTACATATACCTGTGTAAAATCATTTTTACTTCTGTTTAATTTATGACCTGGCTCCAAAGTCGCTCCGGCTCCATAAGTATTAGGAATATGCTTACCTCCTAACCATAAATACCACCACTTGTAATAGAAAGGGGCATCGTCTACCTTTACTTCAATATTCATTGTATCTTTTCTAAGCATATCGGTAATAGCATTAGCAATGTATTCACTGACATGCTTTCCCATGTTCAAACTATCAAAATCTGCTTTAGTTTTATATGTTCTATTTCTCCAATCTTGCAAAATACCTCTTTTTCTTTCATCAAGTTTCTCAAATACGAGTTTGGCTCCTTTTCTAAGCCTTATATAATCTCCTTTACTATTTGAACCACGATCAATAATGTCATCAACGTTCCTTACACCTAAAACATACAATATAAGTTTGAAAGTGTTTAATGTACGCTCTTTTGCTTCTTCGTCACCAATCAAATAAATCTTCTTCCCCAACGGATCCACAAAATTAGCCGGATTTTGATTGAAAGCCTGGTACAGATTCATCGAGTCTTGATATCCCATCGGATCAACAGAAAGAAACCGGCCCATTATAGGATCGTAATATCTCGCCCTGAAGTAGAGAAGATTTGTTTCTCTATCGTATCTCCTTCCCTGGAATAAAATATCATTACCTATGACTGAATTGGCCACAATGGTTGGATTCTGAGGATCAGTTAAGTAATCTGTAAATGTAGG
>Ga0180438_10000534_pt1 | contig 73700 bp, 70 predicted proteins | sample SS_ome_12_FD_132455 | JGI IMG/M metagenome (GOLD analysis project Ga0180438, IMG submission 132455) | Hypersaline lake sediment archaeal communities from the Salton Sea, California, USA - SS_3_D_2 metaG | ecosystem: Environmental > Aquatic > Non-marine Saline and Alkaline > Hypersaline >...
CCTTAATATGAGTTATTAAGGCCCTAATAGGGTATATTAACGACCTTAATATAGCATAAGAGAGTGTTAGATCAGTGAATTAAACTCATCTCTCTTTGATTAAAATTTCATCGAGCTTTGATTTAAAAAATCATCTCTCTTTGATTAAAATTTCATCGAGCTTTGATTAAAATTTCATCGAGCTTTGATTAAAAATTAAACTCATCTCTCTTTGATTAAAATTTCATCGAGCTTTGATTTAAAAAATCATCTCTCTTTGATTAAAAATTAAACTCATCTCTCTTTGATTAAAATTTCATCGAGCTTTGATTAAAATTTCATCGAGCTTTGATTAAAAATTAAACTCATCGAGCTTTGATTAAAATTTCATCGAGCTTTGATTAAAATTTCATCGAGCTTTGATTAAAATTATTCATCTCTCATGTATTATTAATGCCCTAATAGAGTATATTAAGGTCGTTAATATAGTATAAGAGGGTATTAGATCAGTAAATCTAGTCCTTAATATGAGTTATTAAGGCCCTAATAGGGTATATTAACGACCTTAATATAGCATAAGAGAGTGTTAGATCAGTGAATTAAACTCATCTCATCGAGCTCTGATTAAAATTATTCATATCTCTCATGCTATATTAAGGTCGTTAATATAGTATAAGATGGTATTAGATTAAACTCATCTCTCTTTGATTAAAAACTCATCTCATCGAGCTTCGATTAAACTCAACTCATCGAGCTTTGATTAAACTCAACTTTCTCGCTCTCTTCAACTCGCTCTCATCTATTTTAAACAAGCTTATGCCCATCAAAGCTCTTAATATGATTTATCAATGACCTATTAGGGTATATTAACGATCATAATATAGTATAAGAGAATGTTATATCCCGTTCTATGCATTTCTCTAATGCACTCGATACGCACTGGTCTGACACCCCAAAAAGAATATTATAAATGAGTACAAAATATTCTACGCTAATTTAACTCTCATTGATCCATCCGCTCACAATTTATATGAGTCATATAAATTATGAATGGAATCTTGAAATCAGATTTCCAAGAAGGAACTTTGCTAGCAGTTTCGGTGCTTGAAAATGAAGTTTCAAGGCAATCGAACCTCACCTAGTTCACTAGTTCTTGGGCTTATCCGTGAGCCTAATATTCAACTCACTTTATCTATTTCCTAATACTAATTAGAGGCGTATCAACAAACTTAAAAGAAATAAAGGTGAAAAGCTGTCTAAATTATATATTCTAACAACACCGTCTTTTCTTTTTGTTCCCAGAAAGCTGCTTAATATTTGTTTTTATCTGTGGTAAAAGTGTCGCCGTTTGGAGCTTTTCCATGGACAGTTGAACAATTCTTGAGAAGATTTTATTAATATTAGTACTTTCTTTGGCCGAACAACAAATAAAACTATAACAACCGTCTTCTGCGAAATCTTCAACCTCTTTCAAATAATTTGGATCAGCGAGACATTCTATTTTATTCATAGCTATTATTTGAACTGGCAATTCTGACATTGACCGTTCTACTAATGGAATCCAAAATTCCTTTAGTTCACAAAAACTATCATAATTGTTAGCATCAATTACATAAAGTACTGCATTTGCATTACGAAAAAATTGACCAACTACTGCATGAAATCGTTCTTGACCGGCTGTATCCCAGATTTGTAAACGAACTGGTATTTCTTTGTTAGTCTCCGGATCCAGATATTGCATCTGTTTTACCTGAAAGTCAACACCAATTGTAGAATTTGGGTATTCACTATAAATATCATGCATAATACGCATTAAAATACTGGTTTTTCCAGTTGCCGCTTGTCCAGCCAAAACGAGTTTAATACTTTGATAATCCATTTTCGATATACTATATATTCTCTAAAAAGAACGCGAATTTATTCCAAATATTTAGACTTTTAAAATATATGAAATTAGTATAGATGAAAGATGCGGAATGTGGAGAGAAATAATATTCTAACTTGTTCCGTTACAGAAGATAAGAAATTAGTTGAGGCTGGCAAAAAACAAATAGATAGTGCCTTGGATGTTCTCCATTGGTCTAAAAAGTTAGCGAACAATGAAAAGATGTTAGCACAGAATTGTTGTGATAAAAAAATCAAATATTATGGTTTTTGTCAAAGTAAAAAAAAAGACCAGATCCGAGGTTATGTCACGGTAAATAAAACAGAACAGACGATTTATGTAAGTTTTCTCGGCACTTCAAATTTTCGTGATGTCTTTTATGATTTCAAATTTAAAAAAATTTGTTCACCGTTCAAACACGTTAGAGGTAAAATACATTACGGTTTTTATCAATTATATCAAGAATGCCGACCTGAACTCAATACTCTCCTAAATAGATTAATAACCAAATATCCAAAATATCATCTTGTTTTGACTGGCCATTCAATGGGTGCAACTATGGCCATTTTCCATAGTATAAACCTATTGAGCAGTAATAATCATCATTCTTTGATATTATTTTGTTTACCGAAAATCGGTAATAAAACTTTTAATGTTAGTTATTTGAATCTTCTTCGTCTTAGATTAGTACCTTTCCATAAAACTCGCAATGACTGCGATCTGATCACTCGTTTACCACCTTCACTCTTTGGCTATGAAAGTCTTTATAAATATCGTACTTCTAGTAACGAATGTCCATTTCGAAGAATTAGATTAAGGCCACACCCGATTCGAAACTTAATTGAAGATCTGCCAAGAACTCAACAATAATTAAAATTTATTTTATTATAAAGAAAACTGAACATTCTTGATACTTTGATATGTCAGATACCTATCAAAGTATTAGTAATATTAGTGTTGACATATACAATAAATCCTCTAGTAAGATACCGGTTAATACCGAGGATATTAATAAATATGAGGAGTGGTCAGTGTTTTCTGATGACGAATTTTATTATGTAGGCAAGGGTGAATCACATCAACGAAAAAGCATACCTATAAAAATTTCCAAGGGTGAGACTTTAGAGACTTTTAAACAAAAACATGGACTTGGTGATCAACGTATTTATAGTAGTTATAGTAATATTTTTCGACGACGAATAAAGAAATATTATGTTAACTATCCAGAAGGATTTTTTACACTTTATGTTGAAACTCGGACTAGTAAACTACTAGTCCAAGAGTATACTTTTTATTAATTTAGGGCAATTATCAATTCCATAATTGTTGGAGCTGCTTTTTAACACTAATATTATTAGAACGTTCAAGTGCTTCGACAACTGTTTTAATTCCACAAGATCCTGAAATGCCTAACTGAGAACAAATCGATTTACTACTTTCAATCATTGGAACAGTAAAACTAGAACTGAAAATACCGATTAAATCTGTAAAAAGGTCTTTCAATTCACTATGAAAAGTTGCAATAACCGCTAATTTACGATCAGACTTAGGTGGGCTACTTATAAGACTTACTAGAGTTTGGAGTGTTTCACCTTGATAACGATGACCTATTTCACAGTAGCCGACTAATCTCTCAAGACTATCTAGGAGAATAGTACTTGATTCACTTTTTTCTGCATCTCGAAAAACAGATTCTAAATAACGACACTTTTCTAATTCTGATAAACCGATTAAAGAGTCTGGTGTCACCATTCTAAAAAATGGTGTTTCTAAACTTAATCCAGTGATAGTCGCTAAAGCAGTTGTCCCACTTGAACGTTGTCCCATTAATAGAAGAGAGGCCTTTCGATTTTTCATAGCTTTGACTTCACTTGCCCATTGTCGTAGTTGTTTTTCCAACTGTTTATATTCTCGACTATAGGCAACTAAACCATAAGGCGTATAAAGACGTTTGAGTTCTTCAGGTGTACTTTGGTATCCAAAGGCGGGTTTGATTTCTTTTAATGCTTTATCAAAATCACTTTTATTTACAGTTAATCCAGAAATAATTGGCGACTGAGCTCGTGAATTTTCATTAATAACTTGTTTTTCGTTACAAGTTGTTATATGATCGGAACCTGATCGGCGAAATCTATCGGATCTTCTTTGACTTTCACTTTCTTTATAGTTAGGAAAGGATAAGTTTGTGTCCATTGGTTCTTGGGAATATGAACAAAAACCTGACTCGTATGGCCCAGTTAATCTTGATCCGGATGTACTTAATTCAGGAAGTTCGCAATATGCTACAGTGACTTCAACTTGTTGGTCAGATGTATGTTGGTTCCGTCCATGTAATTTATAATCACGATGTCTAGTTAAAGCATATGCTACTGCATTTTTTACCAAAGCTTCTAATTCGGCTCCAGTAAAATTGATAGTTGATTTAGCATAACTATTTAAATCAACATCTTGGTCTAATAAATCATTATCTGACAATTGTTTGGTATGAATCTTTAATATTTTAAATCTGCCATCTTCTTTTGGTAAATTAATTTCCAATTGTAACTCAAAACGACCAGGTCTTAGTAATGCTTCATCCAATAAATCTAAACGATTAGTCATTCCTATTACCAAAATATTATTCAGACTATTAATACCATCTATTGTGGTCAACAATTGATTAACAATACCATCATGAACGGCTACACTACTATGAGTACCTCTTGCTTTACAGAGTGCATCCATTTCATCTAGAATGATGAGATGTAAATTTGATTTTTCTCCCTTTTCGATGTATTCTTGTTCGGCTTTAGCAAAAAGATTACGAACATTTTCTTCTGACTGTCCTACTTTGCAATTAAGAAGTTCGGGACCATTCACAATTCTAATATTTTCATTATCACAATCCAAAATATCACCTATCTTACGCGCTAATAAGGTTTTGCCAGTACCAGGGGGACCATAAAGAATAACTCCTTTAACATGTTTGACACCGCATTGTTCAACGATTTCACTGGGGTAAAGCCTAGAAATAAAAGCGCGTCGAAAAAGTTCTTTGAACTGTTCATCTAATCCACCAATACCTAACTCTTCCAAATTGAGATCCTTATTCCAAAGACTGACCCCTTGGCTTTGGCCTCCTGTACTCCTATCCCTTTTACGACCAGATATCCACGGTCTTTTTTTGGTCAATGTTCTATGATATGTGTGTTGGCGATCATTCTTATCACCACTTAAATGTGTAACACGACTAGGTCTGCGCCGTGCATTGCAACTAGACTGTCGTCTAGGAATTGTGGTTCTAAAACTGGGTGACGATGGACCATAATCTGATGTATCACCTAGTCCAAAATTTTCATTGTTACTGTGTCCAGTTGTACAATTACCAACAGAAGCAGCTTTGAGATAGACAGTTACATTATCATCAATCATCCCATATAATTTATTGGCATCGGCTCCTTTCCGGTGACCAGGACTTGGTTCTAATTGCTCACAAACCATATTTAAACTGTCTCCTTCAAAATCCATTGCCACTTGTTGACCAACCTTTAAAATATGACCCCGGTAATCTCGTTTAAAACGTTGAATTAACCTAAAACTATCCACAATTTCACTTAGACTACTGGTCGGCTTGGTTCGAAGAAATCCGACTTCCAAAATAATTTTACTAGTTTGAAATTCTTTTAAGTCTCCTTTGTAAGGATAGACCGCAGTTGATATTCCTGGGCTAATTTTCAGCATTTTCCTATGAAAGTAGTTAAGATAAATTTCATTTTCACTGATATTCGAAACTCGTTCAGCTTTCAAAATATAACCTCCGATCATCAAATAAACACCATAAGTTCTAAAATTAGAATGAAGTGCAGGCCACAAATTTTCATGAATCTCGACTCGGTTATTAGCTTCACCTGTACTGTGACTAGTAATTAATTGAAATGGTGGATTTAATCTACGCACAATCAAGTCTAGTCGATCCAGAGAATATTCATTATTCGTGTTTCTTGGATTTAAATACGGATTGTTAGAGTACATTTTGATTTTAATCCATATATTAAAGTATATAATATAACGTTTAACATTTATCCAAAAACAACTTTATAAATTCCTAACTAAAATTATAGTTGTCGAAAACACAATGAGTTTAATTTTAGCTAGTACACGTGCCATTAGTCTTTTAGCTGGTATCGGTTATGATGTTGTTTTTCAGACTATGGTCAGAACAGGATCCAGTATCGTTAATACTGCATACTATTTAACCGAACGTCCAGATTACCCAAAGGCTTTGACTAGCAAAGTTTACCAATTAGATTTAGCTGCTAAAATTGCCCTTATAAATTCATATTTGAGTAATGTAAAATGTGAAATCCGAGAGGCGAGATCCAATCCATTCCGATCATGGAACAATCAACGCCCTAAGATCTCAGAAATTCCTAGGAATGATCCTTGCGAACAGGATGAATCAACACCAGAGCAAGTCTTTGAAACCGTTGATTATTTAGATGCACTGATTTCAGGTGATGCTAGTCTTTTGAATAAAATGGTTACAGGATTGGAAACCGAACTTAACGATTTCGCAAAAAGTTTCTCTAAAGGTGATCAAACCATAATTCATCTCCTCTATTTACAACAGAGTTTAGTCCGGATAGATAACATTTTATTATATATTAAAAGAAAGTTTGCAGAACATCAACAAAAATGGTTCAATTCTTGGAGAAAACTTGACCTCAAAAAAGATCTCCATCAATTAGAATTAGAAACTAAAATTTTAGAAGATAGAGTACTATTAATTAGTCAATTAGGGGGAGCTATACGTCCATAAAATATCACATCGCTTATACATTATTAGATTGCACACAAAATACAAATTTTTATAGACTTGTCAAGGGTTAAACCGTCCAATATAAAGTTTGTGTGTTTACTTATCTTACAAAAAAATCAGGAAGTATAACAACACCGTCCATCATGAAATACTTAGAACCCAATCTAACAAAGTAAGTTATAGATGAAGTTTAGTCCAGAGATAGAATTTCTTTGATCTGATCAGCGTTAGTCCTAGCAACTAACACAAAAACAACCTCTGCTTCAAACTGGTGGCTAATGAGAGTTTTGACCGTCCCAGCTACGTTGACGTTGAAGTGACCATTGAATTCGAAATAGTCAATGATCTCTTCAACACGATTGAAGATCACTATACTCCTCTCTGCAACCAGAGATTCCGCGACCGCGTTCTTGATTCTATCGGATTTACGATACCCATCCAGTGACACTAAATCATAATTATTGATTACAACCACATTCGGGTAGTCCAAACTAGTTGCCAGTAGTTGTCCACGCTGTTCCGAGTCTTGCCCACTTATGAAATAAAGATTGGGGCGCACTTTGAATTGAGCTGGATCAACAGGAATGGTTTCGGCTAATGACACTAGTTCGGGACTTAACTGTATGGATCGAGCAAACATGGGCTTAGTTTCTTTGACGGCATCAAGGAAATCGTCCATGGTGACGACAATGTCAGTCCCTCGAGATTTCATTTGCTCTTTATCCACATCTCTAGCTAATGCGTGAGTCGTTGCGTTTCTAACAACTCCAGCGATTTCGGCACCAGTAAAGTTGACAGTGGCCTTACTAATAACATCATAATTGAGGTCCGACGCTAACTGGCTTTCGCTCATTTTTTTGGTATGGATACCTAAGATTTTTTTCCTGCCGTCGAAATCTGGTAAGCCAATCTTGATTTTGACTTCAAACCGCCCGGGTCGGAGCAAGGCTGAATCGATCAAGTCAATGCGATTGGTCATTCCAATGATTAGGATATTGTTGAGCATTTTAAATCCATCCATCTTGGTCAGCAGTTGATTGACGATGTTGTCCCCAGCCCCAGTTCCGCCAACTGAGCCTGAGCCTCTGCTACGACAGAGACTGTCAATTTCGTCGAAAATGATAATGTGGAGTCCAGTCCCCTGATCTTCCTCTGCTTCAACAAACAGTTCACGTAGATTCTTTTCCGACTCACCGACAAACTTATCTAGAAGGTCAGGTCCGTTAACTATCTTGAGACTAGTACAATTTAACATCTCACTAAGTCTCCGCGCAATCAAGGTTTTCCCAGTTCCAGGTGGACCGTAGAGCATCATACCTCTAATATGATCTATACCTAACTGTTCTAGAGTCTCCCTGCTATAGAGCCTTGTAATAAATACTCGCCGAAAGATGTAATCTATTTCCTTGTCAAGACCACCAATACCCAAATCATTAACTGAGAAGTCACGAAAAAAATTGATATTGTCCTTTTTGATAGTTACTTTTCTTGTTAGACTTGCTATACCGACCACAGATCCCAAAAACCCATAAGGTTGGGGGGACAGTAGTTTGATCTTAACCGCGAATAAATGTTCCTGGATCCAGAAGGCGTAAAGTCTAGAAGGATCTAAGATTTGTCCCATTAACTCGTGAGTAAAACTCTCAATCAAACTACTCTCCATGAACCAAGAACATTTAACGGTCGTAAGTACACGATCTATTTCAATGATCACATCGACAGATTTGGCCCGAATATCTTCATCACTATGGTTCAATGACTCAACTCTGATACGAGATTCAGAATCTGTTACTTCCAGATCTCTTCGAGAAAGACTATTCAATCCTATTTCTCCTGGCAAAATATTGTTATTTCGCATAACCCGAAAAAAAAACTCTTTACTTCCGCGATTCAATCGACAATACGTATTGTCGAAACTTGAAACATATGCATTATTGGTACGAGCTAAGTTATCAGTTGGTACATGTACAACTTTCATGATCTAAATAATAACTTAAAAAATTGTTGTTTTTTTGCACAATCATTTGCTTTTGATTACGAGTCAAGTCATTGATCACGGTTAGGCAAATCATGATATATTATCCATTCTTATTAGGATACATCTACGATAAAGCTTGATGTGTGTCATATTTCTCGGAGATATCCTATTCCCCAATAGTTGATGAATTTCCGAAACGTGTTCAAACTTTTTCCCCCGGTACCGGTAACGGCATTTTATCTTAAATTATAATTTCTATTAATCAAAGGCTCGATTCGTGAATGATAATTACATCATAATCACATTGTCATGCAATATTTTATAACTATCACTTATCGAAAATATCGAATAAAAACATTTTGGTATTCAGATCTAATGACTTAAACAAATCCAACCTCCCTTTACCTTCACATCCCAATCGTTCTTCTACTTGTCGTGTCTTACCAGTGAAATTATTTCCATGAGTAATTGCTAACATATTGAGACAACATGGCATTTTAATTAATTGGTGACGGCGACTTTTAGTAAACTCAACTCCTTCTCCTTCATTAAAACGAGTTCGTTTTTCCGGAAAAGGTTGTTCTTCCCAGAAAGAACGTCGAAACATCATACTAGCTTCAGCTAGATAAGGAGATTTGAATCGCGCACAACGATTAGTTGAGGTCTCATAAACATCCAGGTCTGCCACTCCCACACATGCGTATTCGGGGTAAGAAATAAGAATAGCCACGCGTGAATAAAGGCTTAATACTGGATAGTAATAATCATCATCCATGAAAGCCAGATATTCCGCAGTAGCATATTGACAACCAATATTTCGTTTATAACCAATTTCTAGTGGGATCATGTTTTTCCTGATAACTTGGAGATTGGGATGGATATTGTGGTCATTTTTTTGACTATCGGTGTCACAATATTTAATATATTTAACCTTAATTTCATGAGGTAACTTATCTAGTTGCTGTTCCAAGTTAGGACTATCGGAGCTATCAACAACAATCCATTCAAGTTTATCTAAAGGATATTCTTGACTAATAATGTTCCGAATAGCTAAGGGAAAAATCTTTTCGCGATTTCTAGTTAAAGTAATGACCGAGAGGTTTGGAAGTTCGTCCCAATCTATTTTTTGAGTAACGACAGATAAAACCCCTGTTTGAGGATCAACTTTCATTTCAACATTAGCAATATCTTCACTAGTACATATCATAGAATCTAACTGATTCTCATCATTCACTATGTTATCATTCATATTAGTAATATGAGGTTCGTTAACCAGAATTAAAGGGCAATTTTCCCATAACTGATCAGGAAGACTTGTTTTGAAAGATCGGAACTTTTGGACTTTCGTTAAAGCCTGATCCCAAGTTTTCCTATTATGCACTAGATCATGAGCAGTGGAAACAAGTTGTTCAGTGGGAACAATAGTGGCAAATTTTGAGTATTGTAAATCTAGGACTTTATCTTCACTTGATTCACTGAGGACAACAATTCCTAAGGAGAGGAGATATGAAAGCCGAACTACTTCTTGAATAGCACTTTCATAATAGTGCAAATTAACAACAACTTTAGCTTTTAGGAGTTGTTCCATTCTTTGTACACCCCAGAGATTTTCAATAATCTTTATCTTTAGTCCAGAATCTTTTAACTTTTTCAAAAGCTTCTCACGTCGTAAATTAATTTGACCATAAAACGCTATATCATATTCAGAATTATCAAAAGAGTCCAGTTTCTTAGACTCTTTTTCTTGAACTGTACTGTCATATCCTATAGTAAAGTTATAGTAATTACTATTGTATTGTTTTAAGTTTTGAAAGTTGGTTAAACTGTAATCTAGAATTGCTTTTGCTTGACTAATCATCTTAATATATGTATGATCAAACCATTTGCTTTTAATAACCGACTGTTCTAACTGGACTAAGATATAATGCTTAGGGATAGTCCCTTCATAAACATTAGCACCAAAGATGATAAATAAATGATCACTTGCATCATGTTTAGTAACTTCTTTTATAAGTTTAACTCTTTCTTTTCCAAACTTTTGACTTAGAATATAAGAGAAATTTTTCGCTAATTCATAGAAAACTTTATTTTGCACAAGAATATAAAGCATGTTTTATCTATAACGATATAAATGATATCGTTATAAGTAAAATAACGACACAATTGCACTGAAGTGCCATAAGGTTGATTCTGTCACTGTTATCCACCAAATAGGAACAGATTCCGAAATAATCCGAACCCAGAGTATCCAGAGATATTTCCACTCCTCCCACAAAAAAAATTTTTTTTTAACCATATAAAGAATTTTTATCAAATGTACGGATATGGAAGTTGCGTGGATTGTGAGAAATGCAACAAACAGCATCCCAATAATTACCAACATTGTGAGAAATGTAAAATTTGTAAAAAAACCATTATACATTGTGAACATTGTGATAAGTGTCATAAAAAACATAAACAGTGGTGCGATAAATGCCAAAAGCATCTAAAAGTGTGGCATTATTATTGTGAAAAATGCGAAAAATGTCAGTTAAAAGAACATCTGTGGTGTGAACTATGCCAAAAATGTTTGGAACCTTATTATTGGCATGGGCACTGTCAATATTGTGTCAAAATTGATGATTCAAACCACTATCGCTGTAAAAAATGTGAAAAATGTGATATAGTTGAGCATCATTATTGTGAAAGATGTGAAAAATGCCAACCGCCTGATAAAACTCATCACTGTGATAAGTGCCAGGATTGTTTCAAACAACGGCATTACTGGTGTGAAAAATGTCAAAAATGTCAGTTAAAAGAACATAAATGGTGTGAACCATGCCAAAAATGCTTGAAACCTTATTATTGGCACGAACACTGTCAACATTGTGGCGAAATTGATGATTCAAGTCACCGCCATTGTAAAAAATGTGTAAAATGTACCCCTTCTAACTATAAACATTGTATAAAATGTGACCAGTGTACCAAAAAATGTTGGCGTCATTGTTGTAAGTGTGGTACCTGTCATGATGGGACATATTATATGCGGTATTGTGAACAGTGTCAGAAATGCGTCAAACCTGAATATAGTCATTGTGAATATTGTAAATCATGCCATGAACCGGGACTTGAATACTGTTTTAAATGCAGAAAGTGTACCCTCAAAGATTTGGTACATTGCGATAAATGTGGATGCTGCCGAACTTATATAATCAAGAATCATATTTTCTATCCTTGTGAAGTTTGTGATATTAGTAAAATGGAGGAACGTGAAAAGATTGTTGACCCTGATTCTCAGGCCGCAGTGGATTATTATTCCGATGGCTCTCTAACTTGTAGTTCAGGTGAAGATGATGGTACGATTAATGAACTTTATTTGGAGTGATATTGTTTTTTTGATATCACTGGTACGACAATCTTTTCTGATGCCAAAAAATGAATAAATTTTATAAATAACAATGACTCTAAGAGACTGCTACTACACTTGTCAATTTTCTTAAAAATCAGAAAAGAAATACGACCCGTCTCAGGTTATAGGTATATATACATAAAGATAAAAGAAAACAATTTTACAAAAATATTGTAAGAACATTTTTGAAATTTAACAATGTCTGATCATCCATCCAAGAAAGAGAATAGCAAGTTGTCACTGTTATCCACCAAATAGGAACAGATTCCGAATATATCCGAAATAATCCGAACCCAGTGTATCCAGTGATATTTTCATTTTGAAATCTATTTACCTAAATATGGTCATTAATCTCAAATTTCCAGGATCTAAGATTTTCAATCTTTCCACCCCTCCCCCATAAAAAAATTTTAAAAACGAGTATTACTTCTAATTTCTAAGAACAATTTTTGAGAATACAACATAATAAGATAATATTTATGCCTTGCTTTCAGTGATAAGACTTCGATTTTCATAATGGTTCCAAGTTTCTTTTTTCGATATCATAAGTCGGTTCGCTCGATTTTAACGAGAATACGGATTCTAATCTTGTTCTCTGATCAACATCAAGTTGCTTTGGATACTCCACCATAAACTTAACAATCAAGTCTCCTTTATTATGTTCATTTCCGATTCCTTCTTTCCGGACTCGGTAACTTCGATTTGGATCTAGTACATTTGATTCATCATCCGCCGCCCATATCAATTCTATCGTTCGACCATCTAAATGATGAAATTCAACATTTTTGCCTAACAATGCCTGTTCTAACGGTATTTTTATGATGACATGAAGATCATTACCACGGCGTTTGAAATTACTATCTTCAACCACTCTAATAATAAAATTTAAGTCACCATCCACTTTCGCATCAGGATGTTGATTACCTTTTTCAGGATAAACAATTTTGGTATTATCACCGGTTGTTGGATCCATTGTAATCTTGAATTTCTTGGTCTTTTGGACTATTCTGTCACCTCGACAAGTCTCACACTTCGCATCTTCACTGATCTTTTTCCCTTGACCACCACATGTCATACATGGCCTAGTCATTTGAGAAACCATAGGTCCCATTCTCTTGATTTCGGTTTTGATACCTTTACCATTACATAATTGACAAGTTTCCACATCCTTTTCATTCATGCATCCTTTTCCTTGGCAATCATGACAAGTTGCTTGTAAGTCGACCTCTACAATTTTACTCGTCCCACAATAAATATCTTTTAGACTCACAGTCACTAACTTATTGACCGGTGGAGGAACGGTTGATCTTGCGCGAGTACCTGATCTTGGTGCAAAGAAACTTTCAAATGGACTTCCATTATTCATACTTTCGCCATTCATGCCCATACCAAAAGGCATATTTCCACCTCCGAATAAGTTGGCAAATAAATCGGCTGGGTTAATTTGAGGGCCATCACCTGAATCTTTGCTTCCGGTTTGATCATAAATTTGACGTTTACGTTCATCACTTAGAACACCATATGCTTCTGAAATTTCTTTAAAAATTGCCTCTTTCTCAGTCTTTTTGACAGGGTCAGTCTCCTTATCAGGATGACAATCCAAGGCCTTTTTATGATAGGCGCGTTTAATTTCACTTTGAGTGGCGTCTGATCTTACTTCCAATAAATCATAGAGTTTGGTTGAACAAACCATAATAACTTCAATATATCAGATAATATGCATTAATTCTTTAACCGTTTTAGTCCTAAAGAATTAACACATTTGCAGTTTGATCTGAGATATCACTCCCTCATTATATTTCCCCTGTGGAACTTCTTAAAAATTAGAAATTTTGATAATTTAAAAATTTTTTGAGAGGGAGAGGGGTCTATTTGAGATTACGATAGAATCCTCAGTTTTGTGAATTCTTGAAATTTTATAGACCATATTCTGGATCACCTACTTCAAATAAGAGTGAGCATTGTTCAGGAATTTCATGGATTAGTAAGGAATTTCATGGATTAGTAAGGAATTTCATGGATTAGTAAGGAATTTCATGGATTAGTAAGGGATATTAGGGATAAGTCAGTGTTCTTATTATGTCACTAGTTTATCTAAATGTTTGGATAAATGAAAACGAATTTTTAAGTATTGGTAAGAAATATTATGTAATGGTTCATATATAACATCTAATTAAGAATAGGATAGATTTTTCATAAATATACTCTGATAATTTCTGACAAATACTTGAAACTGCTCATAAATATTTAACATTATTTTAATAAATATAATTATAGAATGTCCAAAAGAAATCATCAATCCTTCTATGTTTGCCCTCGTTGTAATTATAAAACATTTAATCGGTCTGACATGAAAAGACATTTTGAAAGGAAAAGAATATGTGCTGATATGAATAATATGGATCTCACTCCAGAAATTATTAATCGCGTATTAGGACATTTTGTCTATCATAAACCCAATGAAGATACGACCACTACTAAGAATATTAATTATAATAACTATAATATGATGTTAGGCATCCTTAACAGTATGGAATCTATGGATAAAGTTAAATTGTTGACAGGTTATCAAAAGATTATGCTTCTTGATTTTGAAGATGACCTTGAGAAAAAGTATGGATTCATTGTCAAAAGATTAGAAACCGATGCTCCGACTTATGGCTATCTATTAACAATTGATGATCTTTTTAATATTGTGAACACTTGTACCCAGCGAGAAAGCGATGAAACAGAACGATTCAACATATTTTATGACAAAGCCATTAACCGTTTAAAATTATACCGTACAAGGAGTTGGGAAAGTTTCCTTGAAGATGCTGGGGTCAAACAGTTAATCAGTCTTATTAAAAGTTACTATCTCGATACTTATGAAATTTATTTAATCAGGAATATTCATGGTACAAGTGGAACGAGAATTAATAGATGGCAACTTAAGGACCATTTAACTATTTATTACCAATTTTTAGCAAATTTTGACCTCAAGCCCCATATTCTTAATCTTGATGATGACGAAGTGATGGGTCACAAAATAGCTGCAGATCGTCAAGATTTTTTACGATCGACTTATTATAAGCTTTACAACGATGAGAAGAAAGACCAAAAGGAATCCAAAACCAAAGAAATCAAAAAGAAAATTGTTAATATCGTCAAAGATAATAGTGTTCAGAACGGCAAAAACTTAGATAAAACGCTTATTAATCTTCTCAAAATTGATGAAACGTTTCGAGAGGAATTACTGAAAACTCGACAGTTATCGTGAATGTAATATTTTTTAAGAGCTATTATTTTATAGGAGACGCTATAAAATAACTAGCGCGACCGTCTGTTATTCGTCAATCGACAATCGACAAACGACAAACGACAAACGACAAACGACAAATCAGATATAATAATATTTCCATAGTATTGGACATATTATCATATTTGCAATTTTCATTTTATTGTTGCATATGGTATAAGATGTTTCGAATATTTCACGAAATTATTGCAATCCCACATATAATTTTCTATATCATAAGAAGTCATATGAATGGGATAGCACCCACCATGTTTTAAGGTTTAGTCTGTTATTCCAATTGTGGCAAACTATCGGTCCCCAATTCTGGTAATAAATCAACCAATGGTTCCTCACCACCGTCTTTCACTGGCTGAACAGTCAGTTGCATATCCTCTATAACAGGTTCAGCGGAAGTGGCCTCTACTATTTCATTCATAGCTGCTAACAACCCACCTAAATTGACATTTTCATTTGTGGTATCTTCAGCGTCACAATTCTCTTCTTGTTCAGCCATCGTCTCCTTGGCCTTTTCTGCTGATGCTTTAAGAATTTCCTCAAGTTTATTCCAAGACGGTCGACTTTCACCACTTTCACCCTCTTCATCCAGAGTTTCTTTTTGTAATTCATTTAAGTCAAGGCCAGTTGTTTCTTGGAACTTTTCAGTAAATTGTTTCATAGCAGTCTCAGGATTTTCAAAAGTTTCAGTCAAATCCAAATTAAAGTTCTTTTTGATCATATCAAACATACCCTTGAACCTAGGATCTTTCGGTAAATCACGCTTTAATCTTTCAACAATTCTAGTAATCTTTTCAATATCCTGGTCAATCTTTGACCTGTCCAATTCACCACTCACAATTTTGGTCTTAATTTTATTAGCAATTGACTCTACCAATTCGCTAACAGCTTCTCCTTTGTTAGCCATAAATTTCTTGACTGTTTCCAAGGCATTAGTCTTAAAACTATGGACAACTTCTTGGACCTCCTCGATATTAAAGATTTCAAAAACGAAACTATTCTCAGAGAAAAGACCCTTGAATAGTCTCTGCAATTCGCGTCCTAATTGCTCAGATTCTTTACCCTTATTTTCTTCATCCTGCTCCTCTTGCTTGACTTGTTGCTCTAACATTTGATGGATTTTCAAACCCTTCAGCATATCATGAAAATAACTGTCATTCTTCTGAATATAATGACAACCTAAGACGTATAAATTAGTTAAAAAACGCCAAATAACATCTTTATGATCGGATTCTAAATGTTCGGAACCCCAAAATATTTTGAAGTCCAATTTCGGTAATAAATAAAGCTCTCCATCACAAATAAAAATAGATTCATCGTGTTGTCTAACTGCATCCATATGTGGTTCAAGGGTTTCTACTGTTTGATGAATAAAATTGAAACGATCTCCTTTCTTATAATCTAAATAGTATTCCTTGATTTGTCGTGTCAAATTACGATCGCGTCTGAGGATTTTCAAAAGATTCTCGACCAGAGAAGTAAACTGATTATGAAATTTAATCTCAAAGGGATTCTTTTCCATCTGGTTACTATTGCGTTAATTATATTATATATTGTTTGATAATCTTTAAACTCCTTTGATTCACAAAAAGAATCAAACAATATATTGGGTGTCAGTTCATCGAAAATTGAATTCAGATTTTATACCACCATAGAAAATATCACACTAATCATTTGTATCGTTTAAACACTATTTACCTTATTTTTTAACTGCTCAAAACGATTTTCACCTACAACAATATCAGCCACTTTACATAAGGCTAAAATATAACGCCAAATAATTTTTTTGTTATTATTGTCTAACTGTGGCCACATTTGACTAATACTTTCAACTAGATCACCTAACCCCATGTCATTATCTCCCATTCTTTCCATTAATTCATGTCTATTTTGAAGAAAAAATAGGTCATTTTGAGACATAATTTGTTCACCGTAGGGTACAAAGAGATGGTTATAGAAAAGTTCAATTGCTAATCGGGAATTAGTTGATTTAGCCATCATTATTTTATCATAAATTCTATCAAACTTTTTGATATGACGCGTTCTTTCGGCCTCACAGATCTGGATACTAGGATCTCGAAGAAGGGTAGTAATTTGTTCTTTGAAAGTCTTGATAATTTCATAAAACTTCAAACGAGGGTTTCCACCTGACATTTGACAATCTAGAAATGACTATGATAGATATAAAGATTTAGGTTGAAAACGTCTTATACCGTTTTCCAAAAATTTCCTTTCGGAAATTGGTTCAAAATATATAAGACGGATTTGTCAAAAATTTCCGAAAGAAAATTGCTCCATTTTGTTTCGCAAAATTTTAAATCTACTTATATATATCTTGACTCCTATTCTTATAAAGTCAATAGAACAAGAACTATGAGTGGAAAGTTTCGCGATAAGAACTTGTTATTTTTATGTAAACAACATCCAGAATCGATGGAATTTCTCAATGAACTTAGCAAAAACGAACTTCTTGAACGACAATTTATATTGATTGACCAGAACGATCCCAAAATTAACTTACCACCAAAAATTGCAAGTATAAACCAACCGTTAATTCTTATTCCCAATGGAGCGCAAGAACCAATCATTAACAAAGATGCCGTATTTTGGATTAAAAATAATGCTTTCAGTGAAAAAGCTAATGGTTTGGAATTTATGGATATTGGTGGAGGGGGTGGATTAGCCCCCACCTTTCTAGATGAGTTAGACAAAAAAGGTGTTAAACTTGCAGGGACTAGTCGATATGGTTTAATTGGTGGTGAAAATGATAAGATAGAAACATATGAGCAAGGTGGAAGTGGACGTGGCCCGAAAAAATCAGATATGGATGTTCGACTTGATAAACTTAGAACAGAACGAAATGATTTGGATGCAAGGGGACGACCACCACCTGGCGCCACTATGAATTTTTCTCGCTAAGTATGGGTCCAAGTTATCACTCAAAAGCCAACAGGTACTTGTTTTAAAAATCTAAATGCAAAACAACAAGTTATCTAAAAACCGGTTATAAAATTCGCCGACGACGAAGCCCACCTCGTTCGCCCTATCCATAGAAAAATTGATTAATTTCTTACCTGTGGTACACAAGATCCCTGATATCGACTGTGTGGGTTTAAATATTTTAAATGGTTGGTAGAATCTTTGAACCAGTGTTATCTAAAATATATTTATAAAATTCGCCTTTACTATGACATAGTGAACTTTATTCACTATAATGATATCTTCTAAAAATTAGGAATATAGTACTATAAGCGAAGCGAGCTGGCCCTAAGATCCATTTTATAAACATCAAAGTTGTTTTGAATAATATGATTATTTCATACAGTAATATTCGAATACTAGTTGAACAGCTTAGTAAATCTCACCAGAGTAAAACCTCTGAAATTCTCAACCTTCTTGGGCGATGGAGGTAACACAATAAAACTTTTAAACCACCCCCACCAACTGCTATCTCTCTCCTGATCAACAATTTCCTTGTAATATTTAGGAAGATCATTACAAATCATCAAGATATTAAAATTGGGTTCAAATTCTCTACCTTTTTCATTAAACTCCCTTACATAAATTTTGTCACGACAGAGCAGTCTCTTAATCATAGAGGGTAAGGATCCCGACTCTTCTTCACCATAACAATCACTGTATTCAACAATAACCAACTTACACTTATCCTTCAAAATTTGGCATAGTTCGGGGTTTAGAACGTCGCGGCGCATCAAACTGCTCAAACTTGTAACTCTAGTATCCTGAGGATAATTGCTACTAATTTTCTGTGACAAGGTTGATTTACCTGTTCTACTAGGACCTTCCCAAATAAATAGCTTGCGAGTGGGACTAAGCATTTCTTGGATAAAATCAGGACCATCAAATCCTAAAACATTGATATAATCAACAATCTCAACCGGAAGATCACTATTTCCAAAACAAATTGAATCAGATGGCATCTATCTGCATATATAATCAAAAAAATCTGATCCCGATTTTTTTTGATTATATATGTGTGATCATAATCTAGATAAGATCTATTATATACCTGGACACTATAAGAATCGTAAATACTACACCTGTGATAAATGTATGTCGGTCATATACGGAGGTGATACTCCAACTATTTATCATTGTACTAAGTGCAATAACTATGATATGTGTCCCGAATGTAAGTCCGGATTATACCCAGATCCATTGAGCAATCCAATGTTCGGAAAACGTCCTTATATTCGACCTCCATTGAATTATCCAACCGGAGCAAATTTGTCAGATGATGGAAGAATAATGAGCTTTTGGTCAGGTAATTTCGGAGAATCCATAGTCATTATACGATTATGAATAAATCATCATGTATTGTTAATATCTTTCGTTATTTCAGTCCCTTTCTCACAAATAAAAAATCGGTGAACATTATTATCTAAAATTCGAAATTCTCTTTCGGCAAAACTCACTTTGTTCACCCTAATGATATCCCAAAGATTGAAAAAAACATCTAAAGTCCTAGTTTATGCAAAAAAATGAAAAATTTCTTTAATAAAGTAACTAAACAATGTCGGTGTACGTCGTTTACGCCAATGATCGATCCTATAACGATATGGTTATAGGAGTATTTCGTGATCTAGAACTCGCTAAAACAGCAGTAATCAGTAACCTTATAAAAATTATACCTGATTATGTCAGATTTATTGATAATCTACCAGAGGATCCGTGGTCATATGGAACCGACTTTCCTGATTTAGGTACAACTGCGGAGTTTGTCGCAAAAATTGATAGTTTATCTAATTATGAATCTAAAATAAATTATATTCAACAGGTATTAAAAGCAAGTTGTACTCCATGCACTTACAGCAACTTGTGTTTCAGTATTGGTGAATTTGAGATTCACTATATTAGCATTCAAGAGTGCCAGATGATGGAAAAACAATGAGCTTTTGGTCAGGTCATTTCTGAGAAACCCTAAGCATTATTTGGTTCTAATGAATAAATCAGCATACAGTGTTAATATCTTTCGTTATCCAGTTCGTTTCTCATAGATAAAATTTGTCGAACATTGTTATCAAAATTCGACGTCGACAAAGCTCACTTTGTTCACCCTATTGATATCTTCTAAAATATATTTATAATATAGCTTATTGGAAGTAAAACTTGTGCGGTTAGTTTAGCTTACAAGAATTGAGTTTATAAATATATTTTAATCTATATGCATCAGGTATAATTCTTACTCTCTACTGGTAAATCTAAATTGAATAGTATCAAAATCATGTAAATCGTCATAATCTGTTATCCAATGAAAGAGAGCTGATCCGGATCCATACTCTGCTCCAAATTCATTTGGTTCTATAAAGTATGGAGTTTCTTCGTCACCAATAAGAGCCAAATCCATAACATAGTTTGCCATAAAACTCATTTTATCTTTAATGTTTTCTTCGAAATAATTAACAATTTTACCAACAATCGTTTCTATTTCTTGAGTGGTTTTGTTGCTTAGCCATTTATTAATAACATAGATGTGCTGTGCTGATATAGCTGTTATTTTATTTTGATAGACAAAGATCCTAAATTCTTTATCAAAATCGATATCAATCCAGGGAATGAAATAGACAATCTTGGTGGTGTCCTGATCATGAATACATTCGTGTCCCAAAACAAAAGTCGTTAGTGATTGTATAATTTTTTGCAAATCAGAATAAGGCCCTGGTCCATGAATAGCATACTTAAATGAATAGTTTTCGGTTCTGATAAACCATTTGTCACCATATTGCATTATTTTATCAAACTCTTTTTGGTGTTTTTTTGCAAGATTATGCTAATTCTTCGGTAAAGATTCTTGGGAATCCAAATCTAATTTGACTTACATTCTTAGCCTGTTTCATCCACTCTAATTCTTGTTTGTCAAATACTAAAGTGTGCCATTCTTTGTGGAATAGACTGATCCAATCACCAGTATATACTCTTCGTGTCCAATAATCATCCGGTTGTTTTTCATATAAATTGTTAACATTATAAAGTATTTTATCATTATCTAAAACATCTTGTAAAGAAAACGTCCGAATTATTATTTTTTTCATAATAACCAAAGTATAACTATTCAATTTTTTGCAAAAAGTCTCTTGCTTAGAGCGAAACTTTCTGAGGAAAATAAGAATATCGTAAGGTGTGTTAATGGATATCCTCAACACTTTGGTCTAAACGTCGAACAATAGTGTAAGATCCTCCTTTTCTTTGTGAACGTAAGATTTCTTCTTTTTCTTTGTCTACTTCTTGTTGTTGTTTTTTAGCTTTCATATCCTCATTTGCTTTCCAATAAACCGGATGACAAATCTTAAAATTTTTGATCCGGTCCATATTGGCTTTATACCAAAAAACCTGGTCTTCTAGTTTATAACTCTGACTATTTTTATATAATGCAAGACAGTTGAACTTGTCACATGCTTGAAACATCGTTTCTTCGAAAAGTTGACAGTTTGGAAACATACCGGCATACATCTCATACATCTTTTTCCTATTTTGTTTATTGGTATCTTTACAAATAAAAACATAATCAATGTTAGTTCTTAATCTAGGTGGAATACCCACAGGATCCTGTAAAGTAATAATTAAAGTAGTATTAACATGACGACCATTCATAAAAAGGAACTTAATAGTTCGATCATTAACCCAACTTTGAGCGTCAGCCATACAATCATCAAGAATCAAAAAGGCTCGTGGATCAATACTAGGATCAGTTTTAGCTTGACGAGAACGTTTTTCTTGTCTTTCCAAAAAACTCTGCAGCAGTTCGGGGGTAATCTCACTATGAATGAACATATCTGGTACCTTTTCTTTATATGTTAAATTATAACTGTCAGTTGGACTGATAACCATTCCAATGGGAATATGGAGATTATGGGTTAGATAATCTAGAACCAGACAACTTTTACCAGAGTGACGTTTACCTATAAAAACGATAACTTTATTATCACCAATCTTGGACATATTGAATTTCTTTAATTGAAGCTTAGCACTACCATTACCCGACATTTTTTGGGTTTCTATCTATACTATTATACAAAAAATGTCATTAGTTAATTTTTCTTTTTGGGAGCCCTAAAAAGAAAAAAATCATTTTTTCTATAACATTATTTATATCTATCTGTAAATATGACGCTAGACTCTCCAGTAGATCTAAGAGAGTCTATTATCAAGGATTTATTAGTCCATGATATTGTTAAATTTGGTGATTTCACACTAAAAAGTGGTCAAAAGAGTAATATTTATTTCGATTTCCGTTTACTAATTAGTTACCCACAAACTCTCAGTAAAATAGCTAGACTCCTGCCCATGTGCTTTCCCGAACTTGATGGTACTAGTATCGATCTTTTAGCCGGTGTTCCCCTTGGGGCTCTACCTCTAGCTAGCTTTCTCTCGCAACATACAGAACTACCACAGATTTTATATAGGGATACTGTAAAGTCACATGGGACACAAAGGCGAATTGAAGGCAATTATCAAAAAGGACAAAAAGTGGGGGTGATCGAAGATGTTGTGACAACTGGAAACAGTGTTCTTGAAACTTGTCGGCAATTGGAATTGGAAGGTCTAGAAGTCAGTTTTATCTTATGTTTATTGGATCGTCGAGAAGATCGCAAAACTGGACCAGATACTGTACGTTCAATTGGTTATCAGTCAGAATTAGGTGATAGAAAACTGTTAGCATTGTTTACTAAAGCTGATTTTAGAACATAACTAACATATGATGTTCGAGATGAGTGGATATTGCGAAAATAAGATAAAATCCGTCATATAAACTTTGCTATTAATAATAACAAAGTTTGTATAACTTATATCTCTAAGTTAGTAGCATTTCCAGTAATACCATTCTGATATACAGACCATTCTTCATTTGTCTAAAATAAGCGGCCCTAGGATCATCATCAAGTTCTGGTGATATTTCATTTACTCTAGGTAATGGATGCATAACTACTAAATTATCCTTAGCCCTATTTAATTGTTTGACTGTCACTTGATAACTGGAACTAACATCAACTTGATTCAGAATCCGTTCACTCTGAATTCTAGTACAATATAAAACATCAATATCTTCGATCACTTCATCTAAACTTTGGTGAGTAGTCTGTTGAACACCTTGTTCTGTTAAGAATTCTTGTATATTTAGTGGCATATTGAGACCGGTTACTGGCACGTATCGGAGTTTAATATTTTGATAAAGAGTCAACAGTTTCACTAATGAATGAGCTGTTCTCCCATTTTCTAGATCACCTATTAGACAAATAGTCAAACCATTTACAGTACCTCGTTCATTTCTTATAGTATAGATATCCAAAATAGCTTGAGTTGGATGTTCATGATTACCGTCACCTGCGTTAATTATCGGGATCTTTATTTGAGACTGTAGAGATCTTAGTTGTTCTCTTTGCGTTTGATTGGTTCTGACTATTAGACAATCTGAATAGCATTCAAGAGTTTTGACTGTGTCCAAAAATGATTCACCTTTTTGGACAGAAGACGTGTCAATATTCAAATCAACAGTCTGGCCTCCTAGTCTATGAACAGCCGAAATAAAAGAAGACTTAGTTCGCGAGGAGGGTTCGTAGAAAAGGGTTCCCACTACTTTACCATGAAGAATATGGGTTAGGTCTCGTCCTGCTCGTTTATCGCTTCTTAGCTGGTCTGCTCGATCAAACACCAGACTCAATAGTTCTCGATCTAATTGACTAACTTCTAAGAGTTTACATGGAATCTTAGAGATAGTAGATTTAGAAGGTGTAATTGGTTCTTTGATTAAGTCATTGTCATTATCATTGAAAATTTTCAGGGTAATTTGATTAGTTTCGATGTTTTTCAGTTTTGGAGTTATCTCTGTTGAGTTATTATCCTGTAATTGGTGATCTGTTTGTGTTGTTCTTAAATTTTGTCCATAGCCAGGATAAGATAAAATTTGACCATCAACATAAACTATCTTTCCACGAATAACTGTCCGGCAAACCTTTCCGCAAACATCATATCCTGCAAACGGTGTCCAACCCGCTTTGCTAAATGGTGGTTTCTCAGGTATAGTCCATTGATGATCTAAGTCTACTTCGATATAAGTATCGTCACCCTGATCCGGCAAATGAAAGATTCTCTTGGGATTTGTGTGGTACTTTTCAATAATCTGGTCTAGAGTTAAACGACCATTTTTAACCGCTGTTAAAAGCAATGGAAGTGCTGTTTCTAAACCTGGAAATCCAGGTGGAGCTTGACATAACTTTTCTTCTAAAGTATGTGGAGCGTGATCAGTTGCGAAACAGTCAATCCATTCTAGGTTTTCCCATAGAGCATTTTGATCTTCCAATGTCATTAATCTAGGTCTAACTTCACCGCAAGATTTTAGACTTTTTAAATCATTTTCTGATAAAAACAAATGATGAGGGGCCACCTCACAAGTAACCTTAACTCCACATTGTTTACTAAGCTTAATAAGTTCGATTTCCTCTTTCCTGGCCACATGACAAACATGAATGGATCGCTGATGAAGGTTAGCCAAATGTAAAACAGTTCCTAAGGTCTTTTCTTCTGCGTGAACACAAATGGGTTTGTCCAAATAATTCCAATTTTTAATATGTTCACTCCAATCTGTAGTACTTTCTAAGAGTAATGGTCCATAAGTCGCATTTAAGTACATTTTTAAGGCACATGCAGTAGTTCCTTCTTTTTTCTGTGAAGATGCAAGATCGCTGACAGTTTGGGTGTTTTCGCTGTTAGCCCCTAGAAAGATTCCATAATCACAATGAGCTTTGTTCTTAGCTAACTGACTCACTAATTCAAAAGAGTCTTTATCTACAATAGCTGGACTAGTATTGGGCATTGCGCAAATAGCCGTAATGCCACCTGCAATAGCACTTTTAGTTCCCGATTCCCAATCTTCCTTATATTCCCCTCCTGGCTCACGCATATGAACATGAACATCAATCAATCCGGGAAGTCTTACAATACGGTGACGTGTTAAACAGTCAATTGATGTGTCAACCCAAATTTGTCCTTTTTGTTCCGAGTAAAAGACTTGAAGACTCTTGACAAATAATTTTGCCCACTTAATATCAGTAATTAGTGCAACGGAATGATCGATTGCTGTTCTACGAATAAGGTACCCAAGAGTCTTAGAATTTGAATGTTGAATATTACGTGACACGTTTATGACCAAACCAATCTCTTTCTGCTGAGTTCCCATTTCGCGAGGAGATGTTTGACCAATCTTTTCAATACATGTATCACTATCAACTTCAGTAATAGTGATATTATGTTCACGAAAATAGTCGCATGTACCTCGTGTTCCATAGAGTTTATATCCTAGATCTTCCAAGATTTTGGCTGAATCTATAAATTCTGACTTGAATTTGAAAGCACCAAGAGAGACCAAGATTCCTGATCCCAGTACAGGTAGTTTAAAATCAGATGCTTGAATAGCTTTAATATAGGCCTCATGAATATTTCTTCCATAGCATGCGATTTCACCAGTTGAAACCATTTCTACACCTAAATTAAAATCTGCGCCTTTTAGTCGCGAGAAAGAAAACTTTGGAACTTTAATACCTACGTGATGGGTTTCCAGTTTTTCGGGAACTTCTATCATATTATGATCTAACATAGCATCAATAGCCACTGCAATTAAATTCAGGTTCAAGGTCTTGGAAACAAATGGAAAGGTACGCGATACTCGCAAATTACACTCGATCACCTGGACGTCATCATTTTTAACCATAAATTGCATATTAAATGGACCCTTGATATTCATTGCCTTGACTAATTTATTGACTGACTCTTTAATACGTTTAAGCGTCAATGAAGTTAAATCTTGCGGTGGTAAGACAATAGTTGAGTCACCTGAATGAACACCCGCGTTTTCGATATGCTCGGCAATTGAAATGACTCTTACTAGACCTCCACTGGCGACTGCATCAACCTCCACTTCTTTAGCATCAGATATGTATTTACTAATGACTACGGGGTGTTCAGGGGAAACCTCCGTAGCATAAGTTAAATATTCCTCTAAATCATCGCGACTATAACAAACATTCATAGCAGCTCCACTTAGAACGTAAGATGGTCGGATTAGACATGGATATCCGACTCTTTGACAGAATTCAATGGTATCATCTAAACTTTGTAGTTCTCTCCACTCTGGTTGCTTGACCCCGATTTGATCTAAAAGTCTGGAAAACTTATAACGATTTTCGGCAATGTCAATTGTTTCTGGAGATGTTCCAATCACATTGACATATTGACGATAGAGAGGCATACTGATATTGTTAGGAAGCTGACCACCCATCGATAAGATAATACCATTAGCTTCCTCTTGTTGATAAATATCCATTACTCGTTCAAAACTCAATTCATCGAAATATAATTTATCAGCCTCGTCATAATCGGTACTAACTGTTTCCGGATTACAATTAATCACTGAGGTATGAACACCTTTCTTTCGTAATTCTCGTATAGCGTTGACACAACACCAATCAAATTCAACACTACTACCAATTTGATAAACTCCCGAACCTAAAACAATCGTGGTTTTGGTGTCAAAATCAATATCATGAGTAGTTGCACTGTATGTAGTATAGAGATAATTGGTTTCACATGGTGACTCACCTGCCACAGTATCAATTTGCTTTACTTTAGGAATTAAATGGAATTGCTCTTGTCGCTGTTTTCTTATAGCTATTTCAGTGCTACCACAATATCGTGCTATTTGTTTATCACAAAAACCTAGAATCTTGGCTCGAACCACTAGGTCAAGATCAAGGTGACTAGAGTCTCTAATATTCTCGATCTCCTTTTGAGTCGATATGATCTTTTCAAACTTATGTAAAAACCATGGATCAATGTTTGTAAGTCTATATAATTCGTTGACATTTAGCCCCTGATAAAGAGCATTTCCTAAATATTGAGCCCTTTGATGATTAGGTCGATGAAGATCGTCTTCTGTACTAGTCATTTGCAAATGATCACCCATTAAACCCAAAACCATATTATCAGCCATTCGTAATGCCTTTTGAAATGACTCCTCGAAATTACGACTAATGGCCATGGCCTCGCCAATACTTTTCATAGAAGAGTCTAAAGTCGTATCAACTTGTGGAAACTTTCGTAAATCCCAACGTGGTACCTTAACCACACAATAGTCTAAACTCGGTTCAAAACAAGCTGAAGTACTACCTGTAACTGAATTTTTAATATCCAAAAGCGAATATCCTAAACTTAGTTTGGCCGCAACGTATGCTAATGGATAACCAGTTGCCTTGGAGGCAAGAGCACTTGATCTTGAAAGACGAGCATTAACTTCGATCACATAATATTCACGACTATGGGGGTCTAGAGCAAATTGGATATTGCATTCACCAACAATATCTAAACTTCTAATCGTTTTGAGAGCACATGTTCGCAACATCTGATAATCGTGGTCATCTAAGGTTTGTGAGGGAGCTACAACCATTGATTCACCAGTGTGAACTCCTAAAGGATCAATATTCTCCATATTGCAAATACAGAGACAGTTATCATATCGGTCTCTGACTACCTCATATTCTAACTCTTTCCATCCTGCCAAGGATTTGTCAATAATCACTTGATTTGAAAAACTAAAGGCAGTATCAATTAGCTTCTCCAATTGAGACTGATCATAAGCAAATCCCGAACCCAATCCACCCAGAGCATAAGCTGCCCTAATCAGCAATGGAAATCCCATAGTTTGAGCAACAGCGATGGCGTCTTCGGGAGTAGAAGCGACCTGACTTGCAATAGCTTTTTCACCAATTTGTGTCAAGTGATCCTTGAATATATCTCGATCCTCAGTCTTAATTACGCTAGAAATTGGACTGCCCAGAATTTTGACTCCATATTTATCTAAAACACCATTTTGTTGGAGTTTTAGACCGCAATTCAAGGCAGTTTGACCACCAAATGATATAGTAATATAATCGGGGCGTTCTGTAATAATAACTTTAGTTACATAGTCAAGCTGGACCGGAATACTATAAGTTTTATCAGCTAAGTCCTTAGAAGTCTGAACAGTTGCGATATTAGGATTGACCAATATAGTAGTCAAACCCTCTTCTTTATAGGCTTTAATAGCTTGACTTCCCGAATAATCAAATTCACCTGATTGACCAATAGACAATCCACCGGAACCTAGAATCAACACTTTTTTATTCTTAGTCACTATATCTGAGTCAATGTTCTTTACCGTAGTTAAATGTGTTCGTATATCTGACCGATTTAATCGATTTTCGATCAGAAGCTGAAATAAGAATTCTGAATCACTGGGACCAGGACCGGCTTCGGGATGAAACTGAACCGAGCAAAATGGATAGTCTCTATGGACCATCCCTTCATTCGAACCATCATGAGGATTAACAAATAAGGGCTGCCATTCATTGGTATCATTAATTCCCGCTGACGGTATTACTGGCAAATCTAAAGCGTAACCATGATTTTGACTAGTAATAAGAGCTCTATTAGATCCAACTAATTGAACCGGAACATTAATTCCGCGATTACCGAAATTCATTTTATATGTTTTGAAACCAGCCGACAGACCCAAAAGCTGATGGCCAAAACAAATACCTAGGATCGGCCTGGCTCTGTTGTGCAGTTTCTTTAATTCGTTGTCCGAATGAGTTCTCAGTCGTTTAATTAAAGGAGTCAATTCTGAGCAACTTGGGTCTCCAGGACCATTAGAGATTAATAAACCGTCAAAATCTTCGTATAATTCAGTATCATTCAAGAAATCATAATTCCAATTAACAACGGTCACCACTGTGGCTCCATACTTAAAGAGCATATTAATTTGACTCTTTTTGACTCCGCAATCAATAACTAAAATATGAGATTTCCGTTGATTTGACTCAAATTCAGCTGGAGGATGAAACTCTACCTTTCCAACATTATTTGAAATAGCAACCTTAGTTACAGGATGTGGTCCAACATCCAATAAACAAGTTTCCATTTTATTTGAATCTAATTCTTCGGAAGATTTAAAGGTCATACATGACGCGACAGTTCCATGTTCACGAATCAATTTAGTTAGATTCCTCGTATCTACACCTTTAATTCCTGGTATTTGGTGGGTCTCTAACCATTGATTTAGAGACATTTTGCTATTCCAATGTGAAGGATGATCAACAAGTTCTTGAATAATTAATCCAGCGATTTGGGGTTTCTCTGATTCCAAGAAAATGTGATCTGGAACACCATATGAACCAATAATTGGATAAGTTAAAACTAAAATCTGATCTTTAAATGATGGATCGCTAAGCGATTCTGGATAACCAACCATATTAGTTGAGAAAACTAATTCTCCTTTAATGGTGAGGTCAGAATTATAGTATCCAAATGGAGTTCCATTAACTGATGTTCCAAGACTAGGAATATGGAGTTTGGCTGACATTTGTTTATAAATTTATAAGAACATTTTCATTTTTTATCGCAATCCGAACGAAAACTTACAAATAAAATTATTTTTGTCGTATCACAGGTAATTTTATTTGTAATGAAAATGATCTTTAACTTCCAGATATATTTAGAGAATGGTCAAGTATTCATTTTTTCAAAAACGGGAATAGTGAATCTTTTTTATGTAAATGTAGATTCCCATATGCATCAAATTCAAGTATAACATCCCATATTTTGTTTCTTATATAGCTAATAAGTCGTTGGAGTATTTTTTTCATTTTCCAAGAGCTAGCTATCCACTCAGGATCTGGGAAGTCACCAGCTGCAGCCTTTTCGTACTTACGATAAGTTTTATATAATTTTGCCAAAGTGGGATCAGATGACGATCTAGAAAAGAAACCCTTATCATATAAAGCTGGTATAACTACAGATGACATATTTTCATCTGTGATATGGTTCCAATCTGATGGTTCATATATAAAAAAACTTGGAAACTTACTTGCAAATTCTTCAATCGTGGACTGACTCGAGAAACGCTGGAGCTTCGGGCTCTGTATAGTCCTAAATTGTCTAGCAGACTTATGACTTTGTGTACTCCTAGATGGAGTCATGCGCGTTGTGGTGATAACAGGAAGACTCGGCACGTTACGATTCATATCTGATAATTATATTATATCATCACAAATTTACCAGTGCATAAAATTTAAATAATTAGCTCTCTTTTGTTAAACATAGAAAAATAGAACATCATAAACATTAAAGGATTAAAACATAGTGTGGAAACGCTTACATAATTTGCGCCCTTTTCCAAATAATTTGTAGCATCCTTTCGACTTCTAACCCCACCTCCAGCAATAATGATAACGTCATCATATTTTTCTCGTGTTGACTGAATTCGCTTGGAAGTATAATATCGTAAACTCGGACCACTTAGTCCTCCTCTACCATTAGGTAGTTTTAATGTGTTGGAGAAGTGGAATTGGCGAAAGCCTTTATGATAAAGACTATCAATTTGTTCTTCGGAACATTCGGGACCTAATTTAGCAATACACCAATGTCTCTTTGAATTCAGAAACTTTTCGATACCAATACTACTCAGATTATGTTCTAAATTGGGACAACTTAAATTGAGTTCCAAATCAACATTCTCTGGCACTGTTTCTAATGCCTTATCTAAATCACCATTGGCTAGTAAAGCCAGACTAAGTATCGAACCGGGTTTATAATGATCCACCGCCCATTTCAAACCTTTATTTCGTAAACCAATTTTATTAATCCAACCGCCATATTCGAAACTATAACGAAGAGTCCTAAAAATTTGTCCAATTAAACCAGGTCTAGGCTCAATAGTAAAACTACCTCGAATTGGTATAGTATTCGGCAAATTAAGGTAATTTCCAAATGGTGGGTTAACGAAAAATGTTACCATATTACACCTTCCGAAAGAACCTATACTTAAATTAATTTGTGTTTAATTTTCCAAAAATTGTGAAATTTTTATCTTTATATAGGATATAGACAACATGAACAATAATAACGAAACAAATACAGGGGCACGATTCGATGAATCGGAATCTGCTTTACAGATTCCCGTAACACCATCCCCCTTAGCCCCCTCACTTGAGGAACCTGTAGTTGAAGAACCAGTGGTTGAAGAGCCCACTGTCGAAGAGCCTGTAGTTGAAAAGCCTACCGTCGAAGAACCACTTGTTGAAGAGCCTGCTGTCGAAGAACCACTAGTTGAAGAGCCAGTTGTAGAAGAGCCTGCCGTCGAAGAGCCAGTTGTCGAAGAACCAGTTGTCGAAGAACCACTTGTTGAAGAGCCTGCTGTCGAAGAACCACTAGTTGAAGAGCCTGCTGTCGAAGAACCAGTTGTTGAAGAGCCTACTGTTGAAGAGCCTGCTGTCGAAGAACCAGTTGTTGAAGAGCCTACTGTCGAAGAGCCAGTTGTTGAAGAGCCTACTGTCGAAGAACCAGTTGTTGAAGAGCCTGCTGTCGAAGAACCAGTTGTCGAAGAACCACTAGTTGAAGAACCAGTAGTTGAAGAACCACTTGTTGAAGAGCCGGTAGTCGAAGAGCCAGTTGTTGAAGAACCACTAGTTGAAGAGCCAGTTGTTGAAGAACCACTTGTTGAAGAGCCAGTAGTTGAAGAACCACTTGTTGAAGAGCCGGTAGTCGAAGAGCCATTTGTTGAAGAACCTTGTGAAACATCTCAAAGCGATGACACCCATGGAGAATCTGGTTTTTTCCGAAGCGTTTGGGTTCGAGTTTGGTCATTTTTGTCTCGGCTTTATGACTATTTGAATTACTGGTAGTTTTAAGAAAATTCTTCATGACAACTATGCAATAATAATATAGGAAAAAATGGGTGCAATTATAAACACTTATTTGTAATTTCTCTGTTTAGATTACTCAAATTTTTCCTAAATTATTACCATTATCCACTATCAATAACACTCAAAGATATTATTACCAAAAAAATTACACCACATCATGTTATTTCGAGACGGCAACAGCATGAATAGGTTCGCTATTACCCTTACTTAAATGGTGGATATTTGTTATATTCATAAGCCCGTCCTTCAGGAGTTACACGATAACTATAACGCTGACCGTGACTATCACGCCAATAATATAGCTTATTCTTGTGAAATAGATTTAAACGACTGCTACGTTCTGGATGATTATGAGGGATATGAGGTTCCTGGTGAGAGATGTGATGTTGCTCATGGTGAACTACGGGTTCAACCCATTCATGAACCGCCATTGGTTGTTCAACAATTACCGGAGGTACAGGAGGTAGTGGGCAACAGGCATGATCCACGACACATGGATTTGCATGGGAAACACAATGTGGTGTTGTATTACAGACGTCCATTTATGAATATAAGTATTTGGAATTTCGGAAATTTTTTTTCTGTCAAACATTAATTGATATTACTATACAAATATCAATCGATGTTCGATGAACTCAACTGTAATTTCTTAAGTGGATTTATAGGTTGTTCAAAATATAAAACCAGAGAATTTCGTAATGAATATAGGAAATTGGTAAAACCTACTTTAATTTCTGGAATGTACTGATATCGGAATCATCTCGACATGAAAGACTTGTCACTTTTTGAAATGGTTTAGTGTGCATTATCGTAAGATCTATCGTAGTCTGTTTGATCTTTTGGGACTAGTAGATCCTTATAATGAATTGAATAGTCGGTGGAGATTGGAGTTAGAACGCTATATTTTTAAGTAAGCTATTTCGATCGAGGCAAGCATAACTCACTGGGACTTGATCCGTAAAGCGGATCTTGTTTGTTATAAACAACCACTCGACGTTTTTCTTTCTTTTATTATATAGTTATCACATAAATGAAAAATAATCCATATAATCCCCAAAGATGTCACCCAATTCAACTTACTCGCGGTCCTCTTAAATGGAACCAATTAACAAGCACCGACGACGATCCTTGTGCCATCACTAAACGAGAACAAGAGTCGACATATCCTGGTGCTTGGAATGTGACCGCTTTCGATCCCATGCCGGAATCTTCGGCTGATCACCAGGAACGATTGTCTACCTTAATGAGTCACCAGAAACCTTATTATACGGGAGGTACTTATATTGATTGTGATAGCAAATTAGTTCATCCTCCTTTGACTAACTTAAGAACGATTAATCAACTTTTCACTCGACCCTATGTTGGAAACTATCAAGGTCCAGGACGTCATAGTAAATGCCCTAACACAATGGACACTGAAAGTCGTCTTTGGCAAGGTGATTTTGATCCCCACATCAAGTCTTGTGGAAGAACAGGTGGTCTAGACATTACTACATATGCTTTAAATTATTTACCATGTTTTGGTAATCCTCAAAGAGTTGATCGAGTAGTCGAACCTGTACCTGACGTGGGTGGTTGGATTCGTGGTGGTGAAAATACACGTGATTTTGTTCGTCGTGTTGATTACCGTCGCCGTTGTTTAAACAAAGAGAACAGTCAGATTTTACAGAGGCGGAATGACTGATTAATTGAAAACAACGCCGAACTTCGCTTATCATTGCTTTGCAACCTGATATTATAGTGATTTCCACTATAAACTTAGTTGATCTTAATTTTCGTTAATCGAAGTTTTTAATTAACGAAAACTAAGTCGAATTATTATCCAAATCTGAACTAGATTTGTCTGCTTCGGCATCTATAGACTGATTTGCTGTTGAATTCTTGGCAAATTTATTAAAATCCCTTTTTGCTAGTGTGATAGTATATCTACCTGGATGTCTACGTAAATTAGACTGCTTATAATTTTCGATTAGAAGACTATTGCCGGAATTTACATATTCTAATAACTTGTCGGCACTATTAATATTCCCAATGGTTTCTTTGCTTCTTTCGACCCATATACCTGGGTTTATGGTAATAGAACCGCTCTTAGTGTTTTTATATAAGGTGACAGTCATTTACAAGCGAAGTTGGTCCGTGAAATGGAATTTAACTTATAAATAATTAATATTTTAATCAATTTTTGTAAAGTTAAGAATATGACTGACCGCTTCAAAGACTAAGTTAAGAGATTTTTAACAAATTGGTTCTAGAGAATTCTTCTTACTAATATATAAGAATACAGACATGTCTTGGAGCAGGTCCCGATACGACGCTTGCAGTTATAATAAGGAACTACGCCAGTCTACTGGTGTTTTAGATTATCTTCTTGATCCTAACAAGTTTTACAATTGTAATCCGTGTCGAACTGAATTAGGTATTTTTGCTGGCAACAATGTCAGTCTTTCTAAGGATAACCTTGTCAATGTCGAATCTGACCTTCGTAACCAGACTCGCCAATTAAGTCGTTGTCCTGAACGCAAATATTTACCAGAGTGCGCTGAAGGGTGTGATTGCAATGAGGGTCTCCCATGTGGTAGCGATAGCTGTCGTGATCGTGAACCTCGTGACCACCTTCCAACTTGTAATATTATTCAATATCCGCCCAGAGTTGATCACGTTGGTTATAGTCTCAAGTATCCTGGTTGTCCCGTTGAAAACACACCATCTATTGATGGTCAACCCATGAAATTCCAACCTTACATCAACCCCATTCAATTCAGCGATGCTGCGGCCGGCGTTAAACAGGTTGTTGATGGAGCTTCTAAAGCTTGTAATGTAGCTGAAAACCGTTATGGTGCAGGTAACTAAGTGGAACCAAATAAAGATGATTAACTACAGAACAGAAGATTTTTCTGTTCCGAAGTTAAGAGTTATCTAATTATTATAGTATACAAGTTTTATGTCAGCAAACGCAAATACAAACAACACTCAAAATTTTTGCGGACCCAGCAACCAGACATATCGCGATAGTCAACCACAATTAGGTGGTAACTGGCAGAGACTTAAGTATGATGCCGGTAACTTTTCCCGTGATATTCAACAATCAACTCGTCCAATGGAATTTGTTCTTGATCCGACTAGTGTTCACCGCTGCCATCCCTGTAGACCAGAGGAAATTGGATATATTGGTAAATTTGGTGTTAGTTATGATACCAATAATGCTTTGACTGATACTGAATCTGAGCTCAAAAATTTGACTCGACCAGCCACCAGAGATCCCAACTTTAAATATATACCATTTTGCCCAAATTGTGGCAGTAAAAAAACTAATTGTGGGGATTCGGCATGTTTAGAAGGATATCCTTGCGGTGGAGGTGTAGTGGCAGGATGTGAGAATTGCCAACCCAAGCTTTTTCACTTCTCTAGCTGCGGTTTACGTCGAGAATTCAGTCGCATTAGTAATCCAACCTGTACTCTTCGTGAAACAGGTGTTAACCGTTTCCAACCCACTTATCTAGATCACCAGGATCCCACTCGTTGGGAACACCCCGGAGAAACTGGAATTAATTATCGTTTGGTCGCCAAAGATAATCATGTCCCTTGTATCCCTAAACCGATTGACCAAACTCCCGCTTTACCCCAACCTCGACCATTACCCTGCCAATCTATCGTGCCTGCCTGTGCTAATCCAATTGTTCCGCTACATAATCATTATCGGGCAACCACCACAACATGCGTACCCAAAAAATAATTCATCTAATTTTGGGAAGTACTAATTTATAAAATAAAATCTCATCATAGATTGGTTTTATTTATAAATTAATTTTTATTCAAGATCAGTACGGTAAATTTCATCCAATTTGGAAGCGAAAAATATTTCGTCTTCTCTTTCGGGTTCCTGTTCTTCATATTCCATTAGGTCACTCAAATCAAGGTCTATCGATACAACACCACCAACTTGATCTTCATCATCATCATCATCATCTTCATCATCTTCATCATCATCATCTTCATCATCTTCATCATCATCATCTTCATCATCATCTTCATCTTCATCATCATCACTAAACTCATCATAGAATGAGACAGATTCCGATTCATCGATTCGTCCAGCTCCTGACATTGGTAGGGCATAATGTTGGGCACCATAATTTAGGCCTTTTCCCATGCCTTGTCCAACTGTTCCATGACCACTATGAAATGGATGCGACTGGGTCTGAGTCCAACCATACATATTGGCATAATGACTTGGACTCAGTCTGTGACTGATAGCCTCGCGACTCATGTTTAGACTAGGACTGCTAAGATCGTAGAAGTATGGAAAGTGATATTGGCCACCGGATTGTTCAGTATCCTTACCAGGATGAATATATCCACAACCACCACCTATATGATATTTATTTGGCATACTATTATTATAATAAGAGTTAGGATATTTACAAACGGAAGAAAATTGAAAAAAACTCTTAATAAATATATTTATTATCGTCACATAGAAAAATGCCTCCCCGTCGTTCTCGAAAAGCCGACGTTGATGATGATGATGGTTATGATGACACCGATAATTTTAGTGAAATCGATGATCAAGACGAAGGTGTTGATCTTATGAGCGAGGCCAGTGATGAGGATAGTATAATGGATGAAGAAGATGAGGAAGATGAGGAGGAAGATGAAAGAATGGATAAGGCATCTGAGCTTTACAATGATTTCCAATCTGTGATTTCTGAAGTTGCCCTTAACCATAATAATATTTTAACCAAAGCAAAAGAATTCTTTACTGTTAAATTATACGAAAATTTCGAAGAAGCTATCAATAAGTATGACAAGTTAACAGTAACTATCGTGAGCAAAGTTGCCAGGCAAGTTATTGATCAACATTTTGAAGATGAAGAAGAGGAGGAAGAAGAGGAAGATCTCGTGGCCTTGGATATTGAAGAGAAAAAAGAGAAATTGCGCACAGAAGTTAAAACTTACCCTAGTCTTTTTTCACAAATATTAAGTCCATTTGAAAAAACTGGAATAATTGGTTTTCGATCTCAACAAATTGCAAGTGGGGCAGAAATCTACGTCGAAACTTATCCTAATGATACCCCATTCATTATTGCTGAACGGGAATTAAAGGAACATAAATTACCATATTATTTAGACCGACAATTACCCGATGGTACTTATGTTTCAGTAAAATTAGATAATCTTCTTGATGTTAACTGAGACTTGATGTTGAGTAATTGCCATGTTATTTTATATCTGTCGAATATATTGACATATTCTAACATATTATTTGGTCCTGTAAGTGTCTTACTTAAATAGATTAGTTGTAGTTTTGGTTTTGTATAAAATAGTGCAAAGTGTTAATTCGATTATAGAATTGATAAACTCAGCCTACATATGTAACTCGACTTTGTTGGAAAAATTATTAGTTTTAAGTTTTCTTCTCAGTGTGATTTTGAAGTGTTCTATCACATATTCGACAAGTTTGATTGATCTCTTTTCCTTCTTTTGCTTTTGATGAATTGCAGCATAAACAATGTGACATGCAAGTACCATAATGTTCATAAAGATCCCAGCCTTCATTGTGTTTTGTGTCTTTTGTATTATTGGACATGAAATAATTATACTAGTTATTATTACTTCATGTTAAGTACTAAAAAGCTCCCATTAATGAAGGAGTAATAAAAATTACATAATAGCGGTTAAATTCCCGATCAACAATATAAAAATATTCGGCCGGTTCGTTTTCAATTAAATAAGGGAGCATTGCACGGTGATCAGGTCGACTCAAGTTAATTCTTTTTATAGTTAAACATGAATTTTTGCGAGGTACGCTTTGACAAATCTGATCTATAACGTCTGGTGCTAAATGATTATCTTCCCAGATATTTTCACAACTATCTAGATGAAAAACAAACTCTCGGTGAGATATATTATTAGTAATCAAGTCAACCAATTGTTGACGTCGTAACTGTAAAGCATCTTGGTGATAATTTTTACCGTAGACTTCATTAAGACTTGACATTATAATTCAATATAGCTTATACTATTTATAAGCAAGTAAATCATGAAATATTGAACAAAAATTTTTATTTTATAGAAATAAATCGACATGGCAACACTTAAAGACCGTGTAATAAATGATTTTCTTGATTCACAGCAGAAACTTTTGAGACATCTAGGAAAAATACATGAAAGTATGTTAGAAGGCATGTTACAAATTCGTCTACAACAAGAAGATTTGTATCTTAAATTAGTTGATCAGGTTGTAGTTTGGGAAAATGAAACTCAATTAGCAACCAATAAAATGGTTGATGAATTAAAGATAAGTCACGAAAAGGAAATCAATGATCAACATACTGTAGCACTCAAAATGTCACTGTTTAGAGACTATGATAAAAAAATATCAGAACTACAACGCGAACTGGATTATACCAAAAAACAATTAGATCGTGCTAATGACCGGATAACACAACAATCTTCCACTCCAACATCTCTCGGACCAAATCCTGTAACAGAGACTCCAGAGGACGATAAGACGACTAGTGTGATTGAAACTACAAAAAACGAAATTACAGTAACTGGAACTGGAACTAAGGAAAATGCATCAGAAATTATAGACCCTGTGAGTATCCAACGGCGAAAAGTTAAGTGGCGAAACGTATATTATTATTATGATTCCAATACTTTAGAAGTATTTGAGAGCGAAACTAGTAATAAAGTAGTTGGTAAAAAAGAAGAAAAGAAGATTGTATTATTCCCATAATCAGACCAATGAAAATATATGGTTATTAGACAATAAGCTTTGGAAATGGATATTGGTTTATCAAAAATTTGAACATTATTTTTCTTTTTTATAACTATCAAACATAATATGAACTTATTTGAATCAATTGTTTCCAAAATCGCCGCGGCCAATCAGTATTATGAGCATAATACTAAAGCTATTCACCATGAAATTTATACTAAAGATAAAGTTATTGAAGGAAATCGTATTTACCATAATGTAGCAAGTGAGGAAAAATCCAAGAAAATTACTGAACGGGAGCTAAGACGTCCTTGGTCTCGTTTAGGTGTTAACTATAAGACTATGGTGATTTTGAATTATCTGAGAGAATTTAAAGAACATCATCCTGACATTAATTTAAATTTAGTTATGTATGAAATGATGCTAAATATAAGTCAAAACAGTATGAGTAATATTAAAGTCGATTATGACCTTGAAAAAGGAAAGATTGTACGCTTGTATGGTTATGAGATAGTCGATAAAAAAGTTGTCAAAACTAGTGATATGAATACTTTCCTAATTTACAAAATAAAATTGAATTTAAAACCAAAAAACATAGAACTAATATCAAATAATGAACAAATTAGAACCGACACAGAGCAACTCTCCCCAGGAAGAGATATTCATCACCAATAAGGAAAATGAAAAAGACATATTATTATCCAGACCGCAAAAACCAGGATTAGAATATTATGACTTTGAACAAGGTTCGCAAGAATGGATAGACCTTCGCAATAATTTTATCACAGCTAGTGCAATTGGTCAAATTGTCAAAGGTACACATACCGCTGAATATCGTAATCTAGTGGCTGAAAAAGCAAGTAATGGTGAATATCGTACTTTCTTTGGAAATCAAGCAACCCGTTGGGGTCATAAATATGAACCAGTGGCTGATATGCTCTATGAATATCGAAATCCAGGGGTTAAAATTTATGAATATGGTTTAGTGAGTAATCCAAAATATCCTAAATTGGCTGTAAGTCCCGATGGTATTACTAGTTTGGGAGAAATGCTAGAAATCAAGTGTCCATATTCTCGTCGAATAGATGGTAAAATAAAAAAAGAGTATGCTCATCAAATGCAACAACAGTTATTAGTATGTGAGTATGATGTTTGTAATTTTTTGGAATGTAAATTTGTGGAGACTGAAGAAGAACGTTTTTGGGAGTTATTTCCTTTGAGTACTTGTGAAAAAGGTATAATTATCCAAAGTATGGAAAATGATACTAAATTTAATTATTACAGTCCGGTTGAACTTGCTCATAATAAGGAACATTTGGAATTATGGTATCAGTACAGATTAGAGGACATCGAATCAATTGGTGGTGAAATAGTCAAACAGACTTTTTGGTTACTGGATCGCTATCTCTGTCGCCCAGTCAGAAAAGATCCAGAGTGGTATTCGCAATATGAACATTCCATTAAAAAATTTTGGAAAGATGTTGGCGATGCCAGAACAGAAGGGTGGGAAAAAAATGTCAAACTAAAAACACCATCTTCAACCTGTCTCTTAGACGATAACAATTTAAACACAAAATATATTAGTACTTTTGCCACAACTACAAATAATATATCATCTAATACTACTACAAGTGCAAGTGCAATTTGTTTTCTTGATAGTTCTAACAAGACAAGTGGTAATAATAAAAAAATGCCACTGGATCAAGCAAGAGTTAAAAAATCAAATAGTAGTAGTACAAAATCAAATAGTAGTACAAAATCAAATAGTAGTACAAAATCAAATAGTAGTACCAAACCAGTATGTTTTATATAAAGTGCCAGGCCAGAGCCAGACACTTAATAAATAGTATTAATGTTTGATTATTAATAATATAGATGATTGTGGAACTACTTTTTAATATTCCTAAATATATTTTTGGGGGTGTTAATGCCATTTGCCATTTAATCACCGCTATTATATTTGTAGGTTACGGTATTTTAGTGGAAGGACCAACTGCCGATACTGTAAGAAAATATGGAAACGCTAATAATGTTCTTACTAGTGCAGATGAGGATAGGGAAAGACAAAGGGCTGAGGGTAAGAAAATGAGAGAGTTAAGAAAAATGGCATCTGATGATGCTAGTTTGGATACTATCAAACAAGAGATCAATTATATGAGTAAAGACTTTGACTGGAAACCGCAAAAAATAGATTCGGTTAGAAAAGATGTAATAGGTCTTTATTTTAATCGAAAGATTGAAGAGTTTATTGATGATAATAGTAATTTATACGATTATGACAGTGACGATCGAAGAGAAGAGTTGCAAGATTTTAACGATTTACTGAAACGTGCTGGTGATAATTTGGATGAAAGAAGTATAAAGGATCATAAATCCAATCTTTATTATAAATTGGAAACGGCCGCTCGCGAAATTATAAATGAAGAGGTGGATGATGTTTCACAGGATACCCTTAATGACGAGTTGATTCCCAATATCCGTTCTTTCTATCAAGATCTTGGTTATGACATAGAGAATATTAATAAAATTATTGATACTTATACTAAGAAATGGAGACGGATCCAAAGAAGGAAAGCCGAAGAAAATTAATTCATTTTGCAATCATCAAAAAATAATTTCCACTATCTAAGTATACCGGATGTCAAATAACTGTAATACTGGAAACGATTTCTTTGTTTTTGATCAAAACCGTAACTACGTCACTGAACGTTTAGTTGATCGAGATCAACGAGAACGAACTATCAAATGCCTTAAAAAGAAATATCAGTCAGGTTGTTTTTATCGTTATAGTGCACATTATATCGATAAAATGGTCCCAGTTGAGCGCGATTGTCCATGTTTACGTGATTGTGTAATTCCGGATTTAATTCGTGATTATAATGCTCATCTCTTAGGAGTTAAAAACTCTAAACAATTCAGGTTAACTGGTGGAACATAATCTAACGCTACAATTTACTAATGTTTATGAATTTTACTTCCAAGATATTGGAATTTAGTTTTGATTGGTGAGATAGAACCTTAGAAAATATTCCTAATTATTAGATAATAATTAAGAGCATTTTCGAATGAGAGAGAATCGTTGATGTTAAGAAAATATAATATATAGAGTATAAACAAATTATGGAGGTGATTGCTACTCTACTATTATTTGCACTTTTTGTCTTGTTGATTATGATTTATAATTGGTCAATTGGCACCTTGGTTCCAGATCCAATATATACTTTGTCTTCGCTAGATATTAGTGCTTTGGAGGATGAAGACGAAGATCATGCAGTGGGACCTGAAGTCGAGGAAGTAGTATCAAATGATGTAACTGAAGAAAACACCAATACTGTAACTGGAACTTGTTCCAGAGTACCTATTCGTTCCCTTGTTAAGGTTTGTGATATGTCTGGAGGACGTTATAGAAGAAGGGGTCGCCCCCATAGTTCTTGGAGACGTCGCCGACACTTGAGACATTGGGGATACCCAAGACTTAGTCGCTATCTTTACTATCCTAGCTACTATATACCCGATTATAATACTTGTCGTAACTATGCTGATCTGGTTTGTCGCAATTCAGTTAATCCTAGTTATTGTTATGGTTGGGCTTACGATAATTGTAGATATGGTAATGTATTAGTTTGAAAGCATGGATTTTAAAGTAAAATATTATAGGGGGAATGTCTAATACCAAAAATAATAACCAGGTCAACAGTAACAAAAACGAAATAATTTGTTATGAAAGATGGCGACTTGATGATTACAATGACCAATTATGGGACCGAGTTGTTGATGTTAATAGCTATCGGACCAATATGTATGTTCAAAGACCCCAAGAAACTGGTTTAGGAGTAGTATGTTCTGAGCATAATTTCAAAGGAGACTGTAGTCAAATTGACGATAATAATCTAAGAAATTATACATTGGAATCACAGTTACAACGTTTACAGTTGATCAATACTCGTGATCTATTAACAGATCAGTTAAAACCTATATGTAATACTAGCACTCACAGTGAACAAGTGTGGGGTACAGATAAAACTATGGAGTTTGATCGATTTTCTTTCCGACGACCGACCAAGGCGATTTACAGTACTTGTGATCAACGTCTTGCATTTTTCCCAAGTTGTGGAAATACAATAAAATAAACTACTTTCAATTAATAGTTAATCCAAATTACTAATTGAAAGATATTTGCCATTAAAAATAAATAAAGGAGGTCAAATTGCATAGTTTAATTAGCTATTAATAGTTAAAGGCAAAAACGGACTACATCGGCGACAAGATACTGGAGTTTCTCGTCATACTTCAGACAGTGAGGAATAGTGTCAGTTAAGTCACGCTTGAGAGAACGAGAGCAGGGGATAGGGTGGCAAGTTGGCTCCGGTTTGGGAACACAGATTTCGGCCTTGCGTCCACAACGAGGCTCACAAACTAACTGATCTTCGCCACAGTAACATTTGGACTTACGGTAAGTACAACCGGCATAGCACTTCTTCTTGTGGTACTTACGCTTGTATTCATCACATGGGTTACAGGGATCATGGCTTTCATAGTCACTCTCCTCATAACCACACGGACCACATGGCTTATCTGGGTGGTAAGGTTTGCCATTATGACATTTAGGGCGACAGCAGCGATGGCACCAGTCGTTCTTCTTGATAGCCGGGTTAGTTACACCATTGATAACATTGATAGGGAGATGTGAATCAGGGTCAAGATCTACGTGTTCGTATCCCTTGCATTTGCAATATTCGACTGGCTCGCAGTTGAAATTGGGCTTGCGAGGGGCCTTACGATAGAGCCAGCTCCAAAGAACAGCATTAATCTTGTTAACGGCTTTTGGGTACTCCTCAAGATAGCATGCAAGACTGTGGTATGCTGAATTGAAATTGTGAACCTTCTGGTTATGGTAAACATGAGCTAGAGCCTTGTTAATATGAGGATAGACTGCCTTGACGTCAGAGTTGGGAGGGTTTGCAAGCTTACGGCAAGGTAGAGTGCAAGCTAACTTATCACGGCAATAGCGCTCCAAAAAAGTGTCGTAAAAGTTTGGACAATATGCTGTCATTTGGATTGATATACTTTGTAACGAGAAAATTAATAATTACAAATTTTGGAAAAAGAAGGGCTGATTTGTTTCGCTAATCAAATTAGCAAAGTAGATTTTCGTGTCACCATAATTAATTTTGTAGATTCGTAAAGCGGAACATGTCCCACTCCAACAAAAAACTTAGTAGATAAGAATAAATATTTGGAAGACCTAAACTTAACGATAGAAATCAAAGCAAAATACCGGTCTTAAACTAAATAATATAATTCTTAAATAGGTTTGTTTAAATGAGGCATTGTAATGGATCAATAGTCTTTCTAAGGCCCAGGGTTTTCTCACAAAATGTTTTCCGATGGAACTCGGAACACCCCAACTTTTGTAGGGATTCGCGATGAACTTTAGTACCATAACCCATATTTTTTTTCAATCCGTATTCCTCTAATTCCGGGTGCTCACCCAATATTTGCAAAATATGTTCGTCGTGCGCAACTTTTGCTAATATACTAGCTGCTGCTATCGAATAATATAGACTATCACCCTTTATTTTTAGGTCATATGGTACCATTTTATATGGTATAAAGCGATCACCATCTACTAAAATATGTTCCGGTTCAACAGGTAAACCTTCAATGGCACGGTGCATGGCCCGCATAACACAAGTCAGAATTCCATCTTGGTCAATCTCCTCTGGTTCAGCATAAGCAACATTTGAATAAAGGCACTTTTCTAAAACATAATCACGAGCTCGTTTTCTGGTCTCGCGGCTACAAAATTTTTTTGAGTCTTTAACAATATTAGGATCTAATTCCACATCAGGACTAAAAATCACTGCACCAACATAAAGTCGACCAAAGAAGCTTCCTCTTCCAGCCTCATCAACACCACATTCTAAGTTTTTACCACTACTATTAGTAATCATATATATTTAATTAATAAATTCGAAATCATTTTTTTTTGTAATTTATGGTTTTATTTCGTTTTGCACCAGGAACTATGAGCTGACCTGAATGATTTTGCCCCCTTCAGGGCTTCCTCTCTTGAAATTGATGTATATTTCGAAATAGTACAATTTTCGTTAACTGCACTATAAACAAATAAAAAGGTTTTGGCTAAGTTAAGAGTCGGTGACCACCCACTAATGGTCAGTTCTTGAATACAAGGTACACCTGTAAACATGGCGAATGATAAATTAGTATATTTTGAAGCCAATACTGGACTTTCAATCCAAACAAATGGTGGCCACATAGGATAATCTTGCGATATTTCCACATTAATTACTAAATCGTGGTCAGACTTTTGAAAATTTGCGACTGTGATTCTTACATGACCGTCTTTCATCCTACTTTTATCGATAGTGATATTAGGATCGTTAATCTCTTCTTGGAAACGATCTACTTCAAGCGACCATCGTTTTCTGGCCCGAAAAGTCTGGCTAGTAAAATCAAAATGAGTATCAGATCCATAATAGGTTTGAGACGACATAAGTTGTGTTCTTTGTAAAATAAATTAATTTCTTAATATCATTTTTTCATTGTTAGGAAATGTTACTAAGAAAGTTAGAAATATTAACATACACTTATTTGTGTATCAGTTCATGAACATTCATGGCAATCCAATTGAGTGGCACTTGGATCCCACTTTTTTAACTGAACCCATCTGGGCATCCAATAATGTGGGATCAGGTTGGCTCGACCTGAATGATGATGCTCAAACAGTTCTCGATAATATAGTCCTTCTAAGGTCCGTGGAGAGTTAAATGGATAACAAGTCTTGCCACGTTCAAGTAATTCATTTTCTGTGACATCCTTCAACATTTTCTTTTCAATGTGTTTTACTAGACTCTGGTACCAAGAAGTCTCTTGACTGGAAACAGCATCACTAAAAGCTTCTTTACGACGATAAAGAATGGAATCCGGTAACATTTCCTTTTCGTTAAAACTATCCCGGAGTACCTTTTTTTCCATTTTGCAGTCACTACACATTCGATATTCAGCTGAGATCTGGTCGACATAATCGACTAGATCTCGATCCAAAAAAGGTGCACGAACCTCTAAACCATGAGCCGCTGTCGTCCGATCAGTCCGCAAATTGTCAAATAAATAGAGCTCGCTCAGCAGTCTCCGACTCTCTTTCCGCAAACTTTCAGCATCTGGACACTTCTTAAAATACTGGTAACCACCAAATAACTCATCAGCTCCTTCACCTGAAAGTAATACTCGAATTGAGGTTTTTCCTGCAATATATTTCGCAAGAAGATATTGTGGAACACTTGCTCGAATGGTGGTCACATCGTAGCTTTCCAAATGATATATCACTTGTTCTAACGCTTCTAATCCTTCTTCAATACTAAAATTAACTATATGATGATGTTGAATTCCAAGATATTTGACTACTTCTTCGGCTGCTTTAATATCAACGCTATTTGGTAATCCAATACTAAAACAGTGAAAGTTTTTTCTTTCAGTGGGACTAAACTGATGCCAAGTAATACTAGTTACTAGACTACTATCTAGTCCTCCAGAGAGAAAACATCCTAATGGGCGATCAGACATTAGACGTTTTTTTACCGCACTGGTTACTAATTCGGCAATATTTTCATGAATTTTTTCTTCATTGTTTAGAGAAGGACTTATTGCATTATGAAATTGGAAAAAAGGCTTTGGTTCCAAATCAACACTGTTTACAAGTGAAGCAGGCCCAGGAAATTTCATTTCCTTTGTAGAATCTATGTTTTTCACAGGATCCATGCTTATAGTTAAATAATGTCCCGGAGGAAAAGGTTGTACCTTAACTAACATTCCCTTACTATCTAAAGTTGGAATGGCCTTGGCTTCACTACTTAAAAATAACTGACCATCTGGAGTAATTGCCCAAAAAAGGGGACGAACACCAAATCGATCACGCGCGATATGCAGTTGATTACATGTTTTGTCATAAATAACGAAAGCAAATTCTGCATCTAATTGTTGGACAGTTGCTAGAATACCATGTTTTTCATAGAGAGGTAAAATTATTTCACAATCAGAGCCTGTTCTTGGATGATAATCTAATTCATTGATTAATGTACGATAATTAAAAATTTCTCCATTACAAATAACGACACTCTTTTCTCCAATCAGAGGTTGGTCTGCTAAACAAGAAGTATCCATAATAGCTAAACGATGAAATCCGAAAATAAGATTTGGGGTTAGATGATGAAAACTGTTGCAATCTGGACCACGATGATTGATTTTGACGAAATGTTCTCTAAGATATTGCAGAGTTTCATCCTCTAATTGCTGGTTCGAGGAATACTCTGACTCTGATTGATTTGATCGAAAATAGAGCCAAATGCCACACATTTGTATATTTGTCTTTGTTAATATGTTTAAAAAACTAACTCAAAATTTTTTCGTTTTTGCTGTGATATTATTTTATCAATTTATATAGGGTCACAGTCATAATGAATTTAACACGTGAACAGTTATTCAATCTAGTTTTCATCTTTGTGGCCACCGCCGCTCTTGGTATGATTTTAGGATTATCGGTCTTAAGAACCGTCGATACTAGATTAAGTGATGTATCTATCAATATTCCGGAAATTCGTGTACCGGAACAGAAGATTGAGGTCTCATTACCAAAACGTTTTCTAGAGAATATCGAGAAGAACCGACCATATCCTCCTATTAATGAATATCCTTCTGTTGTTTTGCCCACAACAAATGAAAACATTTCTTCCACATTTGCAAAAAAACAGATAGAAGCCAAAGAACAAGGAGGGGGTGACCGTTTTTTAAAAGAGGCTAGAACTTTGGAGTATAAATATGGGGCATTAAATGATATTTGTGATCCAAAAACTGTAAAAACAACAGTGGATGATGCTTGTGAAAAAAAAGTAGGTATTGGTATTCCATGTAGTAATAAAATCTATCGGCGACTTGATGAAAATATTCAACAAAGTAATTTAGCGGTCGATAAATGTTATCGGTTTGATGAAGAACAAGAACAAGAACAAGAACTAAGTGATTTGTTAAGTGATTCTAGTATCCAACAGAAACCGTGCACTTACCCAAATTACACTAAACCAAGACCAGAAGCACTTAATCATCCAGACTTTCAAAATAACCGTAAACGAGTAAATGATGAGAACTATTATTTGGCTGGCCAACAATTGCAATCTAATACTGTTTCAGAATTTGTTCCCAGACATCCCAAAAAAGCTGATCATGATCCAATTGCACATTTACCTAGAACTGGGTGCGCCATTAACAATCCAAGGACACATCAATTTGTCAAAGAAGGTGTAACAGAAAGTATTATGAAAGGTAAAAAAAGTGGCGAATATTTTGATCGTCCTTGGCCAGAATCAGAGGGTGCGATGATTAGTGGATTATTAGACCAGCATTATAAAGATCCCGCTATGATGAGCGAAAGACAAAAAATCAAGTTTATGTTGACAGCCAAATTTGATAAAATGACACCGATCGATTATCGTAACTGGTTACTTTGTTATCAAGAATCACCTCAAGATCTAAGCGAACATAATCAAATCATGTTACAAAGAGTTTTGAATGGTTATCAATTGACTAGAAATGATCTACCATTATCAAGACAAACACCGAAAACAGCGCGTGAATATTTTGAACGACAAGTAACGGTGTAAGCGTTAATATATTAATGTATTATAATATATATTATGTCCAAATCCAAAATAATTATATCAAATTCAAATATTCCCGGTGCAGGTCTTGGTGTTTTTACTATAGATACTATCAAACAGGGAGCCCATTTAGGAACTTATCAAGGTATCGCATATGATCCACAAGAATATGTTGATAATGTAAATGATCAAATAATTCCAGGGTTATATGGTTTTGATGTTTATAGTGGTTCTGAGCCAAAGATAGTAGATGCAAGTGATCCGATAAAATCAAATTGGACACGTTATATGAATTGTGCTCGCGATTTTAGAGAGGAAAATGTTTATTGGAAAGATGAAAATGGTGAAATCAACTTTTATGCTACCAAAAACATCAAACCCAATGAAGAATTGCTTTTCTATTATGGTGAAGATTACGCCATAATATTGGGAATCCAATACATTTCTCCTTTGTATTAAAATACCTAACAATTTAGAAGGTATATGGTATTCAGCTTTAATTGTTTGTTTAGGAAAAACGAAGATTATGAAAAATTTGATAAGAATTTTTCGTAATATCCAAGAAACCAATCAGATGCCACCGCAAATTAATAAATATCATCATATTACAACATTACCTGCCATACCAAAATCTTGGGTTTCTATTGAAACGGAATACGATAATAATCTTTTGATCCCTATTCAATTACCATTAATCAATACCAATAGTACTAATATTTGTATTGATACTAGGAGAGTTGCAAATAGTTTAACAAAAAAGATGATCAAAAGTAAAAGTTTTGACGAAAAGTGCCAACTTCATCGTGTAGGATCGGTGACTTTCAAACCATTAGATCTTTCTCTTGTGGGAACACGTTTACCAAAAATAAGAAGCTCCCCTGAGATCAACAGACATCAGTCTCATTCTTTTGAGCAATCTACTGACATTATAGAAATTTCATTTCCCTTGGAAAAAATGACTCGAATTTGTACCGACAACCTAAATAATGTGACGAATTTTCTGACACTTTATGTCAAGTATGAGAAAGTAAGGGATATCTGGATCATTGATCCATTTTATTCCGATATAGTCAATTCATATCTTCGATCAGTGCAACTGATATTCATCGGCAAAAGATCTGAAACCCTAGGAATAATATCAAGTGAAATAACTTCACTTGCTAGAGGGTCGGCAAGTTTGATTGTTAGTTTTTGTGATCAAAAAGAAATTCTGGCCACCAAACTTCTTTTTGATCATAAATCGACCCAAAGTGCCATCTGAAAATTTCTTCCAAGATTAGTCCAAGGCGCACTAATAGCATTTTCAGTCCCATGAAACTGGATTTATGGAAACTCAAATATCCGCGGAAATAAGCCGTTTATTTGCGTGGTCGACCTCGTTTCTTTGAATTCGGGTCTTCTCCTAAGTCGTCATCGAATCGACCATAAGGTATTTTGATACTATGACTACCACAAAAAACGCTATCAGCCTGTCTGGCTCGGCTACATTGGGTTCCAAATCTGGTTTTGCCCATACATTTCAGCTGATTTACCACTGTTTCCGATTTGGTATCATTTTCCAGTTCATCTATCTTTTGTTGATAGGATTCTAATAAATTAAATATTTCTGCCCTATCATGACCATACTTGTCACTCACTACTTTGACCATTTTTTCTAGGGTCATATTAATCTCCTCCTTTACCGCCTGATCAAATATATTTCGTAATTGTTTCAAATCTGCCATTAAACAATAGAAGAAAATTTATATTTTAAATAGATTTGTCATTTTTTTTATATTAGATAACACAATATAATCATATTAGGACTATATGGCCTAGGAGAATTTGACATTTTCAATCTGTCCTATTGGTCACGATAACATCTTTTGTTGTAATCATTGATGTGCGGTTTTGCCATATTTTAGTGTATTATTATTATTTGGATCCAGTTTAATGATAAAGTTTATTTGAGGTCAACATTAACTGGGAACTGGTCATTTTCCATATTTAGCAAATTGACCATTCTGGTTGTTTCACGCTTTGGTCGTCTTGGTGCATTATTAAGTTTAGATGTAGGTTTAACACCACACCCTCGCCCTCGCCCTCTACCTTTTTCGCCGTTACCAGAATAAAAGCGTCTTTGTACAGGATGCTCTTCTTGTTCTTCCTGTTGTTCGGCTTGTTGGCGTGCATCTAATTCTAGTTGATAATTTTGTTGATTGAGAACCCGGGGATCCCAACATATAAAAAGTCCTTCATCTTTTATAAAACGGGCAACCAAACCATTTCTTTCTAATTGTTCAACTAGATATTGCACCAGATCGAAATAATCATACATTGGTTTCCCAGTTAGAAAAATTGGTGGTTTATAATAGCAATATTTACTACGATGAACTTTATTATATTCTTTGATTTTTTTGTGGCATTGTTCCAATAAATAATTGTAAGTTTCGATATTTTTGGCACGTCCATATGGCTGTTCCACCTTATTGAGATCATCTAAATCTAAAAGCTTTGCCATTATAATATAAACACAAGTATATATATAAAAAAGATTAATATCTCTAAACTGGATTGTCTGAATTCATAAGTCGTTGACGTGTTTTTTTGACTAATTCCTCGATTTGATCTAGATATTTCATAACATCTATTACATTTTTTGGGTTAACTATTCGCTTATCATTGACTCCATCTAGTTTCTTTCGCATTTCTTTATATTTTGTTCTTTTAGGCAATTGACCCATATTACATTGTTCCTTATTTTTAGCTGTTATATATTGTAATAAATCGTCAGCTAGAATTTGGTCTGATGTAGATATATCTGGATCACTTTCCAAAATAATGGGATATTCATCCTTTACACTGAATCGTATTTGTAATATACCACTATTTTGGTCTCGTTTTAGATAAAAATCATTTTTTGTGGCCATACCATTAAGTTCTGGAGAATGTTCAATTAGGCTGAGATAGCGAAACGGTTCATTTTTAAGTAATTGGTAGAATTGTTCTTTGTTACAATTAGATAATATTTTTGTTTCCTGATCTATCTCTTTTTTGTTAAGACCCTCAAAATAATCAACTGTCGAACATAGGAACTGTTTGTCGTTTCGAATCTCATGTGGCAAAATCAAATCTCCATCCAACATTTATTTATTATATAATCTTATAAGAGAAGGAACAATTTAAGTCAATGAAAAGGAGAAAGATCATAATTAAATATCCAAAAAATGATTTTACCCGTATCCTGAATCTGGTTACTTGGTCACGCGCTAATGACTTAGGTTTCCGGAGTCGCAGGGTAGTTTATGAAAATGTGATATCAAATGAAACATTATTTATTAGCATATATCGTAATACGGAACCCGTCTATCATCTTCATTTAAATTTACAAATGTCTGGTGAAATGGAAATAATAGGAATGCCCGAAATTCTTTTGAGTTATCATTTTCCATCCGAAAAGTTATATATAGATTATTATCCGCGTCTGACTAGACAGACCATTAAATTTCTCAAAAACCTCTTAACAAAATAAACAAAAAAAATGATGAGTTTGTTTGTTATATAAATGGGAAACACGAATTCTCAAGAAAATAAGTCTCCAAACTGTTCAGAAATATTATCTAATTACAGTCCAAATAATATTAATGATCTATTTGACTCTCAAATATTGGACATTATCAGGTGTGACGGATGTGCTATCAGACATGTTAAAAATCCAACTTACAAAATGGAGGAAACAGCTGTCAAATATGATCCATACGCCTTAGAATATATAAAACATCCTGGTGAGATAATAATGAAATTGGCGCTCAAACAATTATCATATGAAAAATTTAAATATTTGATGGTGCGAAATAAAAACTTTTTTAGGCTTAAATAAGCCTAAAAAAGTTACCAGGAAAATATTAATATTGAAAATTTAGTAACCTAGTCTCTTTCCCTGATTCTTGTACTTTTAATAGCCAATATTAAGGACTTCTGGTGCATCCTATTAGGGTATATTAGATATGGAGAGTGTTACTCACAGATAAGCCTAAAAACTAGTCTAGTTCGGCGAACACGGTAAGATGTGAATACCTTGAAACTTCGTTTTCAAGCGCTGAAACTGCCAGCAAAGCCCTGCGTCATGGGAGAGGGGCAAGTCCTTCTTGGAAATCAAGATTTCAAGATTCCATATTATTTCCTGAAGTAATATAATTTATGTGAGCGGAGCGAAAACTACGTTTCAAGGCAATGAGTGAGTATAATTTAGATTGAATGTACTTTGTATCTATCTTAAGCAACAACGGGCGAGGTGCCGGTACCGGTAAGTAAAATGACGGTTGCTGCGGCTAGAAGCTGGACAACAACATATTGGAGAGCAGTTGCAGCAGTTACTTTACCAGCTAACCACATTAAGAAAGTAACACCTGGATTATAATGGGCTCCACTGACTGCGGCACCAAAGAAGATAGCACCTAGAAGAGCGGCTGCAATGGCGATGGGCTCACCGACATTAAGAATAACGTAGAAAAAAACGAGGGTACCAATAAACTCAAAGAGAAGTGGGAGCATGTACTATATTATACATACTGAGATTCTTGCATTCCAAGGTGGAAATTAATCAGCTTTTTAAACAGTGTTATGTATTATTCTGGAGGCTTATATTCTTTTTGTTTGTTACCCCCTATTAAAATCTTTTGCCAATTAAAACATTCTGGAGTCAAATTATGTCGACAGACATCTAATAGACGTCTCAAGTTAACAATTACTTTTAGAGTATAAACAGCGGCTAATGTAATAACCAGGGCATAGACCACTTTACCATATTTACTGAAAAATTCGCTCTTTTCAATTAAATCTTGAATCGCACTGTTCCATGCTTGCGAAACAGTAAATACTAGAGCACCTTTAATAAAAACGATCACACTATCAACAAAGCTGTCATGTTCCAAATCAGCTGCCATTTTTAATATAAGCTATATAAAGTTCTTTCACAATATATGCAAGAATGTGCCACCAAAGTACAGATTAAGCTTGAAATAGTTAAAATACCAATTAATGATTCTTTTAATTATTTCAACTTATAAAGCTATTTATTCTTAATTCTTAATTTTTCTAAGCGGAAAACTCAAGGCTGTCAACATCGAAATCGGAGGGGGTCTGACTGGGAGTAACGGGAGTTACCTGTCCATAGGGAAGACCGGCTTGACGAGCAGCACGCTGGCGAGCTGCAGCCTGTCTCATTGGGGAAACGCGGGCTTTCCAGGCAGCGGGGCTCTGACCCTTACGGCGCTGGTAAGGCTGGAGCCAGACGGGATCAACCTTCTTGCGATCTCCCTTGGGAAGCTGCTTCTTGGCGCGACGGTAGAGAGGACTCTTGCGGGCCTCTGATGGGGTGCTAAACTGAGTAACACCTGGGACCTGGTAATTCCTCCAGGCACCACGGCGACGGAGTTTCCAGGAATCGGCACAACCGAGAGCCTTAGCCTTCTTGAGGCTGACACGACCAGTCTTGGGATCAGCCGCTTCATCAGGGCACAAATTGACAACACGGCGACCATGGACCTTTCCATCAACGGGAGATACACCAGCAACGCGGGTCATACGGCGACGAAGAGCCTCCGCTGGGTTAGTGAATGACTTTGTGGTGCGCTTGGGGATAGTCTGACCACGGAGCTCAGGGGAAATGCGCTCCGCAACAGCACCTGTACGGGGATATTTGCGGGTACCAGTTGGGTTAACACGGTGACCCTCAGTGGCCTGAGCGGCATAACCCTGGAGGAAAAGGTTCATACCTTCTTCAACGGTCATGGGACGGTGAAGATCTTTAGTGCTCAAACCGTGAACGCGCTTGCTGCGAGCCGCGGTGGTCTGGGTTCCCTTAGGTTCAAAACCAGCTTGACGGTAATATTGACGAGCAAGCTCGTTGACCTGACTGGCAGGGACAACCATACGGCGCTTACCCTTACCGGCACTGCGGGTCTTAACAGGCTGTCCAGCAACAACGGCAGCCTTATATTTGTTCTGAAGTTCATCAGCGGCACGTTTGCGTGCAGCGATCCATGCATTCAATGCCGGGGACTGACGAGCACGGCGAGCACGCTGCTGCCTGGTCACGGAGGCACCACCAGATAATGAGCTACTAACTGAAGGACTGTAGTAAGGCATTTGTTTGGATATATTAATAATATATATTATTTTTCTTTCTGTTAAAAACAAAATTACAAAAATAATTCGTGGTCTTCCCTCTCTTCAAAAAGAAGAGAGAGGAAAGGGAAATCTTGTTCTTAATTTGAATCAAAAAAAACCACCAAAAAACCAAAAATCGCAACATCATTTTAGGTCTAATAAATTTGTAAATCTTCCAAAATTATGAACTAATTATAAATATATTTTATGAATAGTTCGAAATTTTGAGATCAGCACAAATTATCGTGGATACAATGTATAACTACTTCCTGGAAACGCATTAGAGGGCATTATAGTGGAACTTGGATTTAGAACTTGTGTACTCCATTGAGTACTTGCACTCAATGATAGATCACGGGGGACCGCACCTTGTGAATTATCAGTCGAATTCGAATTTGCATTTGCATTTGCATTTGCATTTGCATTTGCATTTGCATTTGCATTTGCATTTGCATTTGCATTTGAATTTGCATTTGCCTTAGTTATTTTTTTGATCTCTTGTAACTCATTTTTCAATTCGTCATATTCCTCTTTTTTTATTGAACAAGTATTACCTGTACAAGTTTCTGGAACAATAAAAGAATTATCGTTCAACTTATTTGATTCGTTCTCTTTCTCTTTACACTTTAAACGTTCAGCCTGAACCGCCGATTTAATTGCATGTTTAATTTTCCTTTCCTGTTTTAAAGCGATACTTTCCTTGGTTGGACAACTTGGACATGGCATATATTTTAGTCCACATCCTTCAACCCTACATGCATATTTATCCATTAAACTTTGGTAATCTGGATGTTCCTGAATAGGAAAGTCACGTTGTTCCTTCTCAAGTTCTTGGACTTTGCGATGAAACAGCTGTCTAAAATATTGTTTGAGTTTCTGATAGTCGGGATGCTGTTCGATCGGAAGATGATTACGTTTATCAACTTCATCTTTAACTCGTTTTTCCAAATCACACTTAGAAACATAATTCTTAAAATCAGGATGATCACTTATTTTGGAAGGACCACATACACCCTTATAATATCGGTAACCATCAAAACATGCATATTTATCTAACAACATTTTTTTCTGACGACATAGTCTCTGTTGACAAACCTTATCAGCATCTTCACGATTAACATATTTTCCAAAGTCCGCATGAGCCTCTATTGGACGTTCAATTGGTACTTGAATGCGTCTGAACTGACTCCCACACGCAATATCACTTATCTCCTCGCAAATGGACGTTTTTTTTTTCCACCTGTTTGTGGCGGTACTGTTAATGTACCATCAATCGTTATTGTACTTGGACCACTAACCGCACCTGTACTAACAGTCTTCGTCATATTAGTCGCCTTGATTGAGTTAACACTTGTTCCAGTGACTGCAGCATTCATGCCGTTTGTGATACTTGGACAGGCATATCCAAAACTTTGACACTTTTGTTGTTCTTCCTTGATCATTCTTAACAATTTCTTTTGTTCATTTTTGATAGCCTTTTCATATTCAGGATGTTCACAAATGGGCTGAGTTTTACATTTTTGTAAGGTTTTCTTACAACATTCTAATTGTTTTTTGAGATCAGTAATAGTTTTATCATGTTCTTGTTTATCATCACGTATCTTACACTCAGCCTTTTTCTTAAGGCGTTCAACATCATCTTTCATATCTTTCTCCTTCTGATTACATTTTCTTTCAATACAACGAACACGATCCTGAAATTTTTTCTCAGTATCAGCCTTAATCTCCTTTACAACATCAGCACAACGTTTGACACCACAATCACCATCTTTCATACCATAATCTGAGCGAACCTTACGTGTAATATTTTCAACTAATTGCTGGTATTGCGGATGTTGTTCAATAGGAATAGGAGGACAAGGCTTAGAACGACCGGACACTATGTCTTGGTACATCTTCTTCAATTCTCCGTCAGGCCCACTACATTTAAAATCACTTACAACATCACAAGCTCCCCCATAAAGATTAACCATTGCATCAAGTTCACCTCCTCCAACTTGGCATCGAGCATTACCATTACCATATTTACCAAGCTGCTGTAATAGATTCTTGAGAACACGTTCAACCTCCTTACGATAATCCGGATGTCTAGTTATTGGCTGTTTACACCATTCGTTCATCCATTTTTCCTTTTCCTTTTCATAGTCAGGATGTCTGCTAATATCCTTACATGGAACAAAACTATCACATGCTCCACTACCATTAGCAACTTTAATGGCATATTTATTCATAAGAGCTAAATATTCGGGATGCTCAGTAATTGGTTGTTTAAGACACTCCTTTTCCCATTTTTGGCGCTCTTTTTCGTATTGTGGATGACTCTGAAAATTTTGACAACTTATATAACCACATTTACCCTTAATAGCATATTTATCCATAAGACGCGCATAATCTGGATGATCTTCAATTGGAGCTAATTTACCCTGTTTAAATGCATGTTCCCAAACACACTTAAAATTTTTGTGAGTATCGATTGGAAAATTATTAACATTACACTTCTGATTGATCAAATTGCGGAAACGATCTATTCCGGGGATATCTCCTGGAGCGCCATTACATGGACTAATTTCCTTACCACAAAATTTTCCACTTTTCATTTATAGAACCAATATATAAGAATATTAGATGAAAAAATTTTCTTAACTGGTTTATAGTTATGCTAAATAATTTGGCATAATTATTTATCCACTTAACAACGTGACATACACTAACTAACATTCGTATTCGTAATGAACTAATCATATTGATTTTTTTTTAATTGCAGATCTCGGTATTTTAAAGCTAATTCGACTAACTGATCTTTAGGACAATAGTCCTTTTTGATTCTACGCAATTGATCATGTAGTACTTGAAGTTCAGCATCTTTTGCTTTATTCATTATTTGGAGTTGGGTATCTTGCTCCTTTAATTTTTGTTTTAGGGTTTCCAATTCTGTATCTTTGAACCTTAACTCTTTTTCCTTTTCCTGATATCGTTTTAAAGGTACTTTACCACAGTCTTTATTATATAATTCTTTATAGTATTTTGCCTGCGCCGGTTCACGTTTTATTTTGATTTTATAATATTTACAGATCGAAAATTTTGCAGGTTGTCCGGTCAAACCAACTCTCATACTGGGATAGCCTTCCCAACTAACAGGATAAATTCTTAATTTAGTAGTTTTTAGGTCTAAACGATTAACAATTAAAGTTTTATCGTCATTGTTACCCTTAAATACCTTATCATATTTCTCCCAAACTTCACGATATCCGTTCCAATATTCTATATAAAACTCAGTTACCCACTCTCTCAAATCTTCATTACCTGCTGTTATTATACCAGTAACATGATAGAAATCCGGTAAAATAATTTCTAAATAAGTAAAATATTTTAATTGAGGATTGCCACCCCAGGCTCCCTTGCTGTCTAAACTTGCAAAACGGCTAGAATACTCGCTATTTAATGAGTCTAATCCAGTATTACTAGAATATTTCAATCCCTTAATCATTTTATTAGAATCACCTTCTATTGACGAATCAACTATAGTTGTGACGTTATAAGAAGGCTCCGCTTTTACCTTATCAGATTCATTCTGATTTTCCTTACGCAATTTTAGGATCGCATCTGTTTCATTCTTATCATTCGACTGCATAACACTTAGATTGTCCTTGGTACCCCCTAATTGAGATACTATTGGTTGAAACCCTTTAGAATAGAAAGAGCAATCGGTGGTTTGCAAAGCATCGTTGATAAATAAATGATATGAAAAACCTAATACAAAAAAAAATATAGTCAATAACAGTAATTTGAACTGTTGGTCATTCATATAAAACTCTATATTTATCTTAAATATAATAGATAAAGTAATACAAGAGGAATATACCACCTAAAACACTACCTACTATTGCGAATTGTATTAAAGGTGAATTCAAGAAAAACGTCAAGATTTGGGTTACCCTATAAATAATTTTTAACGTCCCACTAAATTGACCAGCAATTGGAACAAGTGCAACAACCGAAAGTGCAGCTAGAATTGGCTCGTCACTCAAAACATTTAAAACAACCGTTGTTAAGTCTGCTCCAAGTCCAACTTGTCCAGCGATAGGAACTGGTGCCGGTATTAAACCTATAATAGTCAAAATAATATCTAAAATCGCTAGTAGAATAGGAAGAAATCCACTTAAATCAAAGCCTCCAGGACATGCCATTATATTATACTAATTCACTATACCTTTGTTTATTTTGGTCTGAGGTAATATATTACCAAATATATCACCTCAGATCTCATAAATTACTAAAATATCCTCTAAGTCTGCCAGTTACTCAATTCATGGCGACTGATAACCTCATGGCGACTCAGTTCTCTGTGCTAACTGCCAGAGCGTGCGATCAGTTTTCTGGTCTGGCATGTGAAACGATTCTCGTTAATTTACCTTTGAACTTAAGACATCCATTGATCTGAATCACTGACTAATTCATCAATACCAGTACTATATTGACAAGCCCAGACAAAAATATTTTCGAGCGCCTTAAATACCCAATGAATTAAATTATAGACAACCACTACTACAAGTGCAACCATAAGACGAGTGTTCATAGGAATTTCGGGATTAGCTAAAAGAGTTTGGAATAGAACAAGTAGTCCAAAAAGGATTAGATTTTTGACAACAAAGTCCATAATAAAGGCCCGGAGACTATGTAAGGGATTAGAAATACAAATTTGTGATGCCATTCCTGAGTTAGTATATTTATAATTGATATTATTTTTTTGGATAATGTCTAAATTATGGTTCTTAACTTCATAAGAAATTTCCGGAGTCAGATACACCCTTTCATTACTAATTCCTGTATGTTCTTTATTGTATTCACACGATGACCCTAAATTAATTTGACAATATTCTTTACGACTACATGGGGATGTACCCTCTATTTTAAGTTTATTCAGTATATCACCTATTTCATTCTTAAGGTTTCCTCTATCATACCTCTTAGTCTTATTTTTCCTTTGTAAGGAATGCACTTCCCCCTGAAGAGTTTGCGCCTTTGGAGCTTGAGATCGACTCAAAAATAATTTCGTTTTATGAAATCGAATTTCTTGGCTATCATAAAGGTCCACTTGATGTATACCGAGAATGTCATAAACTATGGGTATTTTTGATTTTTTATGGCCACTTTGAAAACAAAATTCCGATGCAGATAAACTACATCTTAATAAATTAGCATTACTACTAGTCCGATTCATGGGTACTATTAAAGATAACTTTTCTATGCCATTAATAACTATTTTAAATATATAAGTGGGTGATTTAGTGTTAGAAGAGCTACTTACTAGTATTTCTAATGTGAAATCAGGACCATGCCAAATTAATAACCCCTGATTTTCCAAAAATATGTTACATCTCGTTTTACTAAATGTAACTTCAGTTACAAGATAGACTTTTGCTTTTTTATTAGTAACCTCTAATGTTTTAGTTATCATACTTCATACTATAGTAAAAAATCAGATAAAAGTATGGTTTTTTTACTATAGTGACAGAAAAATCATTGTCGAAGAAACAAACTAACTTATTCACTTCTAATGAAAAACATTGTAAATGTACCGTCACGTGGATAAGGTATTATAGCTTACTCAAAATAATTGTTTTTAATACATTTAGTAAGAACTACGGTGCTGATCGCATTCGCATGCGAAACTCAAAATATAATTGAGAATAAAATCACTCATGCCATAAACAACAACAGTTGCTAATGCGATCATAATACGATTTTGCATAGACTGTTCACTTGCAAAATAAGTTAGAGCCGCGACAATGATCAATCCAAGGAGGAATAATCGGAAAATAGAGGCAAATCCAGTTATACAGAATGTTGTTTTTGACCTAGCCATCAGATTGTATATATTTATATCAGATATTTTATTCGGAACTTTATAAAATAGAAAAGTTCTTGTACCTTCTCATCAAACAAAGATTTGTAAAGACTATTGAATTTCTATTTGAAAAATAAAATACACATCATATCGAGTTGTATACAGAATTGATGTTAGTTTTCTGTCTAATCTTAAGTTCAACGATGTAAACGATAAATAATGTAAAAATTACTGAAAATAACTATTACCAAAAGAAAGGTGATAATTCCATAAAAAATGAATAATTTATTTTTATAGTAGTCAATCAAAGGGTCGATCAATCTCTTCTTAACTTCTTCCGTCCTTTCATTTTCCATCAATAGGTTCATTAATTGGTTAAAAACATCCTCACAAATACCACTTAATAAATTATTACCACTATTCATTTTTTATAACTATACTAATGATATAACAAAACACTTGACAAAATTAGTATTCTTTCTGACACTTTATATTTACTTGCACTTGATATTTCGCCTTACGTGACCCTGTAAGTAAAGCGAATCTTTCATCTTACAGGCTCTTATTAGCGTCGTTTGTCTGTATATATATTTCTGTTCAAAACTTTAGATTCAAATTCACTTGTCAAAAGACTAGAATTACAAACACTACTTACACCCGATTCATCTGGTATCCTAGTGTGTTCACATTGATTCAACGCAGCATCTCTTAATTTACTATAACTAATCGCACCATTACTTATCAGATCATCAAGTTCCAAATCATCCGTAACGTTGGTGTTAGGTTCGTAAACTGAAGTAGATTCGATATCAAATTCATGATTATAAAGACCTAATTTTTGATTGTTCTGACTTTTTGTACTAAGAGAGACTTCGTGACTCGATTTTTCACGTTCCAATTCGCTAATAATTTTATCACGTTTGATACAGTCATAAGTTAAATTAACATGATAACTCAGTTTCCAAAATTGTTCGGATGTCAACTCATTTAAATCAAAAAAAGTACCATTATCAGTAATAGTATAAATATTGAGAGGTTTAATAATACTATGGAATAAATGTAGTTGTTGTTGTTTATCAAGTTGTTTGATTCGATTATGTAAACGTTTTTTGTCTTCGTGTTCAGGTTTTACATCATTCCTGATTTTATCATCTAAATCAATATTAGTATTTGAAATGATAGTGTCCATTGTCTTTGTAACCTTTATAAATTATATTAGAGAAATTATTGATAAACTTTTTTTTTATTATATAATAGTTAAAACTTATGACCGATACATCTGTTTTGACAGTTGATAGCCTTTTGCCTAACAAAAACACGGCCCAATTTAAAAACTCTATTTTATCGCAAACCAAAACCACCAAAATAACCTTAGAACCACGAGATCTCAGAAGCAATTATAATGAACTATTGATCAAACTACTCAAACAAAAATATGAAGGCCAAGTTTTAGAAGAAGGATATATTATCCCCGGCACTATCAATCTGTTATCCATTAATAGTGGCGGAAAAATTGGAAGTCATTTCACAGGTAAATTGGTATTCGAATTAAAATATTCTGCCGATTTTTATGTACCTAATCGCGGAACAGAACTTGTATGTCAGGTTCTAACGATAAATAAATTTGGTGTGGTTGCACAAGCCCTTTTATTTCCTTCCGAAGTAGTAATTCCCAGACAATTACAAAATGATCCCCGTCTTACAGGAGAATCATTAGGTGTTAGTTTTCTTGCGACTCTTAATAAAAATGATTTGGTTACCGTGAAAATTATCGATTATACGCACAAATCTAACAGTTTAGTGATTGTTGGAGTTGTTACTAATCAAATTGCCAGTTCGGAACAAGAATTCAAACTAGAAAATCGCGTGATTAAACTTAATACTTCATTATTGGACCCAACTTATTCTGTTATCCTTAATGAAACCAAAATTGATAATCGTGCAATCAATCCATTCAAATGGCTGTCAAATAGTTTACAAAGATTCAGGGAAATGTATAAATCATTAGACCGTATGATCGAAAAGTATAACCAAGAATTGAGAAATGCTGATACGTCCCCCGCACTCCATGATGAAATTGACTATATTGATGAAGAAGATGAAGAAGATTATGATATGTCCGGTGGAGTCGGTGATGATGAAATTATTGATGATACTGAAATTATCGGTGACGATGAAATTATTGATAACGATGAAATTATTGGTGACGATGAAATTATAGAAGAAGAAGTTAAGGGGAATGTTGATCATCGACCAGGTCAAGATTTGTTAGAACAAATTAGTTTACTTATTAAAGCAGCTAACGAAATTGATAATTCACTTCAGGCTTTTACAAGTACTAATAAAGTTTTCCGGCAATTGGGTAGTATCTTAACTAGAGATTTGGCTCAATTCAAAGAGAGATTAGAGGTTTTAAGTGATAATTTGGAAAATTATCAAAGGACCGGTCAATATCATCCTCTTGAGAAAGTAAGTCCACTCAGTACGGAATTTGAAACTAAGTTAAAATCAAGTGGATTCTCCTTTTTTGATAACCAACTCAAAAACGACATTGAAAGTCTTCAAAATCGATTAGGTGTTCTTCAAAAAGAAGAAAAAGCCCTCACTGGTATCGATATTAGTCGTATTTGGAGAGGTGTTCCACGCGAAGGAATTTATGGACTACAACAAATTATTAATCCTTACGAACTAGTTGACCAAGTTTATAATAGCCAACATCATACGAATATAGGTAGCAGAGCTTACTTTAAATATCTAGAAATGGATCGCGAATTTGGTTTAACCGACGATTTTAACAATCAAGATATGATAAGCTATCATATAGCCGAAGGACCTGGTGGATTTGTCCATGCAATTGCTGATAGAAGATCTAAAAGTTATGGAGCCAGTGAAAATGATAAATATATAGGTGTTACAAGAAAATTCAAGTGGGCTGTTGGAATATTGAAAGTTGCACCAGATGATACACAAAGTTTAGAACGCTTATGGAAATTGCGAGAAGATCGCGAATTCATTTTTCAACGGCAAATAAATAAAAAAATCACCGATCTCTGGTCTGATAGTCGCACAGGTCCTAGTGCTTATAAGAAAAAGGGACAGTTAAGTAGTAATGAACTAGATAATATCACTGAAAGGGAATTTTATGATTGGTTATACTGGGCTTCAAAGGGTAAAATTAAGGATATAAACCTGACTTATATGTTTGACCGACATTATACGAACTGTTTAGAATATTTTCGATTTGCTGACCCGGAAGATAGGGGTAAAAAAGATTGGCACGGTGATAATTATAGTAGATCTATTAGTTCGAAATATCCTAATGTTGACTTTATCTATGGAATAGATAATACATTAGATAATGGTGATATTATGAATAATAATTTGTTATTCGATCTAGCCAAGGATCGAGACCATTTTCATAAAGTAAATATTGTGACAGCCGATGGAGGATTCGAAGACGAATCAACACTCAAAGAGTTAAATCACGCCAAGCTATTTTTTCATGAAATATTATGGGCATTGACCCTTCTTCAACAAGATGGGCATTTCGTCCTTAAAATTTATGATATTTATTGGCAAATTACCTATGAATTAATAGGTCTTCTTTCGGTACATTTCAACGAAGTTTATCTTTATAAGCCCAAAACCAGTCGACAGGCTAATAGTGAGAAATATGTAGTTTGCAAGTATTTTAAGGAAATTTCCGATGATCAATTAGCAACATTACGGAATTTAAGTAACGAATGGCAAAAATTGACAACGAATTTGGCTAAATATGAATTAAGTGATAACGGAAATTTGACTATCAGCTATGGACCACGAGCATCAAAACAAGAAGAGCTAAAATTCTTCCAAAAATTGAATAGACATATACAGATTTATAAGGCATTAGGGTACATTGAGAAATTTGAACGTCGAAATGAAACTTACATTATCAATTTGGACCCACAATTTTTACCAAAAGTTAAAAACCACACTTACAGACTTGAAAGTTTATTTTTCATGCGAGACGAGAAAACTAATTTAGTAAATAAAATTCTCAATGGAAATTTCAATCCAACTATCCGCGATCTGATTACAGGATATCAAGATCGACTTTATATTAATCAATTAACAACCTTAAATCGTGGCGTCGGCGATCTTTATAATAATGTAGTTGCTAGTTTGACTAGACGAAATTTAATCGGGGATATTTTCAAATTCGAAAACATCGATTTAAGTGTCTCTAACGAACAACTGGCCAAAGAACTTCTTAAACAACTAAATGACGATGCAATGGTCAATAAACTTAATGAAAACGCTCAAGAATGGATCAAGGAGTATGCATAAGCCAAATCAACGTTGGTCATCCCAATTATTTCTTTGCACTCTAGTCAAAAGTTAAGAGATAGAGAAATTGGTGATTGTCAGCAATTATTTCATCAATGATATTAACAAGATCACCATATTTACTTAATTGTCCAGAAAGTATTTCCAAAAACTCATTCAGTTTTTGTGTTTCCTTGATAATTTGACTCGTCTTACTCAGATTACCAAATTCAATTCTATGTGACTTTGTCATATTGATCTTGCCAAAAATACCTTGAAAAACTTCCAAAAACATATCAAAATGTTCACGGAAACGAGTCAAATGCATGTCACTAGTTTTGTGCCCAGCGTAGCTATTAGTTTGAAAATGGAAAAGATTGAGACCAATTTGATATTGGTAAAATGCAGTAAAGATTTCAGCCATTCAATCAAATATACAAAGACAAATGAAATTGTTCTCAATCTTTCAAAAAACACTATTTATAAGGAATGAATTGCCTTACAACTGACATTCGTTATTTGGAATATGGTGATATTTAAGCGAATTTGAAAAAATCAAATTAATACCCGACTTAGAAATCCCAATTAAAAATTATTCTTATTGTACTAGAAAATGAGCGAAATATTTTTAATATTTACAATACCTGTCAATACTTTAACTTGAATTTCCAATACACTTTCAGTGGTTGGTATATTTGTCAAATTACTTAGACTAATAATTGATTCAGTGGTATTACTAAAGGATCCAGATTTTAATTCATTGCCATTAGTAATATCCACAAACCTAACATTATAACTAGAACCTCCTTGTAATGTGGTGAGCAATTTCAACGATTTAATTTTGAGACCATGAACAGAACCGGGATAAAGGTATTCTGTAACTGTCTGATAATTTAGAAGTCCAACATTGGGAACACGTACTTCCAAATTCACTGCTTGTTCTGCTATTTCCTCAGTATAATTTGGATTATGAGTACTTATTGTTGAGACTAAGTTCGTCTCTTCGTCAATATTCAATACACTTTGAAAATGTATCACAAGTTTAGATCCACGAAGGGACAAATAGAAATCTTCACGTGAAAGAGCCAATATTATTTCACTGTTTAATTTTTCGACATTCAGACCACTCGGAAAACTGGTTGAAGTTTGATAACTATAACTTGTTGACATTATATTACTATATCTCAGTAATCAACTTTCCAACTTTTTAACTTTCTCTCTCTTCAATATCTCTCTTAAGTTATACAATCCTAATATAGTTATATTATATCAGATCAAACAATAAAAAACGCTTTTTGTTGTTTGAATTGATAAATGTTATGCTGGGGAATCAGTTAGTTCTTGGGTGGTATATCTTTCAAATTTTAACTATTGTAAGACTACATGCATCAGAGAAAAGTTTTAAAATCGAACTTCCGCTTATTTTAGCCACCTGTATTTTTAATTTATTTCCAGTACTGATATTTAAAATTAAACTTACATTACCAGTATTATAACCTTGACTTTTAGTGCGATTATACATAGTGGCATAAGAACCCTGAACTTCATTGTAACCAGATCCTGTGTCCAAGGACAATCGCATATATGTACAAGAGCGACTGCTTCCTGAGGATATATAAGTAGTACACCGTGCTTGTATTAGAAACGTACCTGTTGTATTAAAAGTGACTTGAGCTGAATTATTGGAATGAGTAAAGTGTCCCGAATCGTATCTTTCATTAGTCAAAGGCACGTCATTCCAACTATAACTGATGTCGTCTTCACTGTCCGAAGAATTCGCGATCTCATAATAAGCATCAAATCCGATAGTTGTTCCACCTCCTGATACTTGGCTATTTTCCCAATTACTTCCATTATATTGAAGAACATCACCAATAGCAAGACCAGATATGCTAATGTCAGAAAGATCTGTTAATGGTATCGTAAAATTTGCCTGATTTATTGTTAGATCAAGAGTTCCGTCCCCAGTATTGTCTGTTACGGTTAACAAATTATTCATACTTTTTAGACTCTTAAATTGGAGTTCAGTGCTAGACAGTTGACTAAAAATACCAATGCCACCCGAACCAGATCCTAGGTTAGTGGCATTAGTAACTAAGTTGCTGATTTCTAACCACTCAGCTATTTGCGATGTTTCACCAATAAGGAGCCATTCTTGTGTACTATTCAGATTTAGCCAACGTGAACCAATTGAATAACCGTCAAGACTATTGTTATCAGAGGTCGGATTAGTCGTTGCATTGTAATTATGAAGAATATTTTCCAAATTTCCAAGTCCAACTTGTATTTTAGTTACATTATGTGGATTAATGCTATCTGAAATATGATTTGTCAGTGCTAATGCGTCTACATCTAATTGACTTTGAATATTACTAGTAATACCGTTTAAAGTCTGAAATTCGGTATTACCTACACTTCCATCAGCAATTTTAGAAGCATCTAATGCTGCATTAGATGCCAAACATGTGTCAGTTAGATCGGAAATTGTATTGTCATTAGCACTTATGGTTTTATTAGATAAGTTCTGGACCAGAGTATTAAGATTAGTCCAACGTACACCTTCTTCACTCAAATTAAATAATTGGAGAAATTCCCCGTCATTCCCAGTTTCTAAATATGTTAACTCTTCACCATCATCGACCAGCAAATCACCTTTACCATCCCCATTAACAACTGTTGACATATTAGTAATTTCAGTATCATTTAGTTGTTCCCTAAAATTATGACTAGGCGTCGACGTCCAAGTTGAACCATTACTTTCCAACACATAAGTCACAATATTATTCACTGTTTTTATACTATTTCCATCAATAAGAGCCTCATCTGGTGTTTGAATAGTCAGAGTATTGGTATCACTAACATTAATAATAATTATTGGCCAATTAATTCGATTTGCTGTTTTTAAATTAACAGTCACATCACCGGAACTAGTATCGACGATTAGGGCATGTTTTTTATATTTATAAGGATTATCACTATTGTCAATCTGGACAGCAGTTATCTTTTGTATTATTGCGGTTCGATTACTATCTAAAGAGTGTGCTCCAGAAATGGGACAACTTGTTGGTTCATTAATATCCCAAGAATATTCATATTTATTTTCAGTTGTACACCATAAACGATATCTATAAATATTGATTTTATTAGGCATGTAACATATACTAATTATTTAGAAACCCAATCAAGAATTAATCTAAAAAGAACATCCAATATTTAAGAATAAATCAAAATTAGGTGAATCAATTATTATAAACCGAAAATCTATCCAACCCGATCCAGAAATTCTTATATTTATATAGATGTAGATGAATGCTTCAACGGTGCGGAAAAAAAAACCTTATATACCATTATCGAGTAAAGTAACCGCATATTGTTCTCAGAATGATATCCAAAGGAAAAATTTCTTGAATAGACATTATGTCTGCGACAATTACAAACGTACGATATTGGTACCTGTCAAATCACGCACTAATTGTTGTTCCTTATATATTAGACAAAATCGAAGGTCAACTTATCAAACAAAAATTAATCCCAAAAGACCACATTACTACATTAACAGAACTTATCCTAAAAGAAATGTAATAAATCAACCCCAGTATAAGTATACAAGACAATGGGAAAGCAACCCTAACCCTGGTCAGATCTTATTGAAAAGCGAAATTCATAGTATTACAAGTAATGGATTAGTTAGAATTAACTTAATTGTCGAAGCTTTGGGTGAATGCTTATTAGAAGTATTATCACTAGGACTGAGAGATGATATTTATTTGGTAGATTTGGTAAAGGTCGAACCTAAATTACACTCAATTCAATTGAGTCGTGGATGCGAAAATATTTTAGCAAAACCAATTGCCATTTATAATCAAAATATCATCTTTGATTATGTGTTGTATTTACCTAATTACCTGTTACAAACCTTAAACATATTTGCGCTTTACAATGATAACAAAAAAATCTGTTCTGTCTTAAAAATAACAGGCCTCCCGATGCTCTCTAAACCCGTGGAATATAGAACTAGTTTAATTATGAGACCTGAACTTTTTGGCCAAACAATTAATTTTGGAGCAATCCAGATTAAGAATTGGGAACAAGTGGGAACAAATAATATTTACCAATCCTTTGAGATTGAAGGACATGTTCAAGCTGTTTATTATCAACTCGAGAATGGTCAAGATATTATGGCACCTATTAATCCATTACGTACACATCATAAATTCCAATGTTTTGTCGGATGGGAGTTTAACGTTGAGACCAAAATCGTCAAATCTATTGTGATCATTCCTAAAACAATGATTGACGCAAATGCAAGAAACACTGCAAATACTTCACGAGTTGCTATTATCAACGGATGGAGTACTCTTTCTAAAACACCTAGAGTTTTGAAAACATTGATGTTAGATGACAACAATTTAAATGAAGTAAGAATTCTATTTCGAACCTACCCACTAAATAAAGAAATAACATTTTTACTTAATAATCCCAAAGACAATCAAATTCTTACTAGTCAAACATCAACTCCACAAGAACAATTGTCAACACTTACAATGAATTTATCTATCAATGACTTACCTGAAATTATAGAACTTCAAGTAAAGTCAACTCAAGATAACGTCCAAATTCTTATAGAGGATTGCGTGATAGTATCTATAACATAGTACATTGGATAATGATTTTTTTCCTAAAAATGAGAAAAAAAATCATTATTAATGATATAAACTCTTTATGTCTACCCAAACTTCTTTATATCGTTATCGGGTATGGTGTGAAAACGATAACACCTATAAATATGTTTGGAGTACCAGTGAACCATCTAATTGTCCTGAAAATGCTGGACATTCCATTACTTCTAGTAAAACTAGTATTATCCAAACTCTGAAATCTTACCAAATCGATAATAACGATAGTCCTTATCGTTATCGTAAATACCAATTAGTTGTGGATACATCAGGTGGAAATGTTGAAGTGGTCCTCAAACAAGCTGTTCGTGTTAACTGGGACTTTGTTATTGTTAAAACTAGTACTAGTAATAATCTGACTCTTTCTCCATTCGCTGGAGATACTATTGATAGTGGAACTAATAAAATAATTTCAGATCAAGAGGCTCTTGTTATTTCTCGTGATCCAGGAAGCTCGACTAATTGGGTTACTAGTGTAGACAGTTTTAATAACTTAGCAATTCCAGAACCTATAAGATGGGATAATTTAGCTCACGGTAAAGGTGATTTATTAGTAGATAATGGAGAAGATTTGGTTGTTTTGGAAGTGGGCCAAAACGGTGAATATCTTCAAGTACAATCAAGCGAAGAAACTGGAGTTCATTGGCAAAACCTTTATACCGAAACAGGTGTATTTGAAAATAAAACCCTAATTGATAGTACAACTACAGTTGCTAATTCAAGTGACAATACCAAGAAAGTACGTTTTGATTTATCAAACTTAACCACTAGTCAAACTCGTGTTCTATCTTTTCCTGACAACAACGGTACTATTACTACAACTGATGCCACTCAGATATTGACTAATAAACAGATTACCATGGGTGGAACTCTTAATATAAATGGCCAGAGCATAACTAATGTTCCTGATCCGGTTGGTAGTGGAGATGCAGCGAACAAAGGGTATGTTGATAATGTTGCTTCCGGTCTAGCTATTAAAGAGCCAGTTTTAGTTGCCACCACTAGTGATGGAACTCTTGCCTCTAGTTTTGCCAATGGCCAGACAGTTGATGGAGTCACTCTGGTGACTGGAGACCGAATCTTAATCAAAGATCAGAGTACTCCCACTGAAAATGGCATTTACATAGTTAATGCTTCTGGAGCTCCTACTCGTGCAAGCGATTTTGCCATATCTAATCAAGTTGGAGGTAGTTTGGTTTTTGTTCAAAAAGGTACATTGAATGGGGATAATGGATGGGTTTGCACAAGTGATAAGGGAAATGACACTGTTGGAACCAACGGCCTAGCCTTTAGTCAATTCAGTGGAGCCGGTCAAATTGTAACCGGTAGTGGTCTCAGCAAGTCCGGCAATGAAGTCTCAGTCGATCCTAAAGCAGACGGTGGCATAGTCTTCGAAAGCGGTCAGTTAGCTGTAGATCTTGCAGCTTCTAGTATCACTGGTGTACTTAACGTTAATGGAGGTGGTACGGGAAAGACCTCTCTTGATAGTGGTTATTTTTTAACTGGAAATGGTACGAGTGCAGTTTTAACCACAGTGGCTGTACCCAATAGTTCAGTAGTAGGAACCACCACTGCACAGACATTGACCTTGAAAAATATTGATGCCGATCAGAACACGATAACCAATATCAGTAACTCATCAGTCAAGACCGGAGCAGCCATTGATGTCACCAAAGTCGGAAACGGGACAGTCAATAACACCAAATTCGGTTACCTAAGTTCACTTGATGGTGACATTGCCACAAAGTTTTCAGGATATGTTCCATATTCTGAAACAAATTTGGTGACTCTTGAGAATAGTAGCGTCGGTAGTGCCAATCATGTTAAATTTCAGGTGACTAAGTCACATAGTGGTGCCGATACTTATAACCTTGGAGTAGATGCTAATCCAGTCAAACTTTTGGCCACCAGCGAAAGTGGTACCAATAGACAAGCCGTTGTAATAAGTGATGCCGATGTCACAGATAAAACCGTTTTCGGTGTTGCAACTAGTACAGACTCTGGATCAACTTGGAACCCCAGACTCACAGTCTTACAAGGAGGACAGGTCGGAGTAGGGGTCAATAATCCAAACAACACACTAGAAGTTGACGGCACAGCAAGCATAACCAGTAATTTGAGTATTGGTGGCAATGTAACTGTCAATGGAACAGTTGATGGACGAGATATTGCAACCGATGGAGGAAATTTAGATTCCCATATGGCGGCTTCAAGTGGTGTCCACGGCGTAACAGGAAGCCTAGTCGGAACCAGTGGAGCTCAGACCTTAACTCAAAAAACCTTTGGAGACAATCTTGACCTGGGTGGGAATAAAATCATCAATTTGGCCACTCCTACCAATGACGGGGATGCTGCATCTAAAAGTTATGTTGATAATGTCGCATCCGGTCTAGCTGTCAAAGAGTCAGTAGTTGCTGCTAGTAATGGCTCTAATATCACTTTAACAAATTTAAGTAATGGTGCAACACTTGACGGGGTCACTCTTGCCACTGGCGATCGTGTTTTACTTAAAAACCAGACTGACGCAACTGAAAATGGCATTTATATAATTGCTGTGTCGGGTGCACCATCTCGTGCCTCTGACTTTAACACTGGAGATGGAGTTGGCGGCACTTTTGTCTTTGTTCAACAAGGTACCACCAGCGCCGATAGTGGTTGGGTTTGCACAACCGATGGTCCCGATGATATAGTTGGCACGAATAACCTTAGTTTCAGTCAATTTAGTGGGGCAGGTAGTATTTCAACTGGAGATGGTCTCCAGAAAAGTGGTAACGTCCTCAGTGCAGATCTCAAAGCCAATGGCGGTCTCTCCATCGAAAGTGGCAAAATCGCAGTTGATCTGGGCGCTACTAACCTAAGTGGTAACTTAGGAGTTGTAAGTGGCGGAACAGGTGCCACAACATTTACTGCCAACTACTTTATTCAAGGCAATGGTACAGGTGCACTCTCAAGTACAAAGGCGGTTCCTAGTGGTGATGTAGTGGGTACCACTGATAGTCAGACTCTGATAGGCAAAACTATAAGTGCTAATAATAATACTATTACCGATTTGACATCCAGTGATGTAGGATTAGGGAACGTGGCCAATACAAAAAACAATTATGCTGCTACGACGAATCCCAGTACAAGTGATGACAGTGGCCAGGGATATACAGTGGGGTCTGTCTGGGTCAATACAAGTAATGGAAATGTTTACCAGGCCACTAGTGTGGCCACTGGAGCGGCAGTTTGGACGCAATTGAATAGACAATTTAGTAGCTCTGATATGATTGAAATTAGCCGCGGAAATGATAATTTCTATGCGGTCAAATCTAGTACATATGCCAGTGTCCGGAATATTATTTTCCGGGGAACTGGATCAGTAACTCCAACTGCTATCAAATTAATGATCAAGATCGATAACGCGGCGACCACCGCAAAGGTGAAAATAGTTGATATTACCAATAATCAAGATATAGGAGAAGCTACGGCACTTGGAACTGCAAATACTATGACGATTGAATCACTTGGAACACTTTCAAATCTTAGCTCCAGTGAAGCAGTATGGGAGATCCAGTTATGCGGTAGCAATGCAACTAATTATACCTATCTTTATAATGTAGCGATTTATTATTAGAGGTGCATTTGCAACTATGGAAGGGGAGCGAGCAACACGTCTTTAAGACCTCCTCTGGAAAATTAAAGAATACTGTTCTCTATTTATAGAAAAAAAATTATCAAGTTATTCCCAATCATTTCTTGCGAGTTGAACCAACCAATAATTAGCAAGTATATATTTCAAAAACGAATAAGTTGGCTTAAAAAATGACTTAATTTTGAAAGAGTGGCCAAGAATTCATTCTTCCAATAGAATGCTTTAAAAAGAGGTTAAGATTGATAGTTCGAGACCCACCTCGTTCAGATTTTATAATAGAGTCCAAATAAGCAGTGAATAGATCGACGGGAGTAGGTAATATTTGCGTGAAAGTATGAAAAATAGATTGCATATATTCTACCAAATATACCAAATTTCTAAAGTTTAGCAAGAATAAATTCTTGACTACTTTCTTAACTACTTTCTTGGCTACATCTAAGTTATATCAGTGAACTTCGTCAAATGTATATAGAATAATAAGCAAGGATTCAATGGAATTGATGTAATTCTCAGAGATAAATATTCTCTCACTAGTCGCCCGTAGGACGGGAAGCCAAATTTTGGAATGCTCGGAAAATTTTTCTCAGAATTTTTTTTGAGAAAAATTTTGGATTAACC